>Ga0080003_1000004_pt1:0-25000 | contig 149616 bp, 189 predicted proteins | sample JossMetagenome_FD_69206 | JGI IMG/M metagenome (GOLD analysis project Ga0080003, IMG submission 69206) | Hot spring microbial communities from Joseph's Coat, Yellowstone National Park, USA - JC2_E (SPADES assembly) (version 2) | ecosystem: Environmental > Aquatic > Thermal springs >... | reverse complement strand
CTTGTCTCACATAGTCATCGTTTATCTTCTCTATTCCTTCTATTCCTTCTCTTTTTTTCATCTTCATCCACATTTTTTTCAACGCTGACTTGTGTGCTTCTTCTACCTTTCTCCTGGTCAATCCCACTAGATTGATGCCTCTTAACCTTGCCGGATTTCCTTCTGCAATCATATAAGGTGGTACATCTCTATCAATCCTACTCATGCCTGCAATCATACTTAATCTCCCTATCTCTACAAATTGATGTAAACCCGTTAATCCTCCGATTACTGCATAGCGTCCTATTCTTACATGACCTCCTAAATTCACACCATTCACTAAGATTACGTGATCAGATATTTGACAATCATGCGCTATATGTGTGTAAGCCATTAATAAATTTTCATTTCCTATGTATGTTACTCCTTTTGTTGCACGATGAATGCTGACATATTCTCTTATAAAATTTCCATTTCCTATATACGTCATTCCTTCATGCTTATATTTTAAATCTTGTGGCACAACACCTATGGCGCAAAAACACATAATCTGATTGGCTTTGCCTATATATGTTTTCCCATCAATCATTACATGTGAACCTATCTTTGTATCATCTCCTATCCAGACATACGCACCTACGACACTGTAAGCTCCTATGCTAACATTTTTTCCAATTTGAGCTCCAGGATGCACCAACGCTGTTGGATGTATTGTTGGATGTATTGTGTTAAATTTCATCTTCTTTTTTCTATGATTTTTTATATGATTTGCGTCATAGCTATATGTAAGGAATGACCACTTTTATAACTAATCATCATATGTTTTTGAGATAGATGGGCTAAACTTAAATCCCCTATCAAATCTAACACTTTATGTCTTGCTGCTTCGTTTTCCCATCTTAATGGCCCATTTCTCCACCCTTTGTTTGTTTTAACTAATCCATTCGTTAATTGAGCCCCTAAGATTCTGTCATTTTGTTTTAATGCTTCAATCCACTCTTCTAATACAAAACTACGCGCACCTAAAATTTGTTCTTTTTGACCAGTATAATGATAGGATTCATACCAGGCTCCAAACTCAATACTGGCATGGATTTGAGTATCTTGATGTGCCCAGAGCAAAACAAAACTATCTACTCTTTGAACGAGTTTCATACTTTGACTTTGTCTTTTCCTATTTGCTTTCTTATCTTCTCTATCTTTCTTATCTTCTCTATCTATTGCATCTTCAATCATCCTACTCCAGATGATGGCTGAACCATCTAAAATAGGTACTTCTTCACCACTTAACTCAATTCTTACTTTTTCAATCCCATTCAATGTTAATGCAGCCATCAAATGTTCAACTGTACTTACACAATTAGAATGACTGCTACCAATTTTCGTGCATAGATTGGTCTGCAATACACAATGGCGTTCTGCTACAATAGGTACATCATTTCTATCTGTTCTTACAAAATGTATGCACTTGTATTCATGAGCATACATCTTTACTTGCACCAATCGCCCTGTATGTAACCCTATTCCCTTTACATTTATGACTTTAGCTAATGTATTCATACAAGATACTATAGTAGCTATTGCTACTTATTTGGCACCTTCTAGCGTAGCTATCATTCGACTTTCAGGTAATGAAGCGATACGTTTAGCTAAATCCATTTGTGTTAAAAAAAATCATTGGCATTCTCATCGAATTATTCATACATATGTTCAGGATGACCAAAACCAACTTATTGATGAAGTGCTTGTTTTACCCATGCTAGCTCCTCGTTCTTATACACGCCAAGATGTTGTAGAAATTCATGCGCATGGAGGGGTTGTGGTAGCACAGACCATTTTACAATTGCTTATCAATCGAGGAGCACGACTAGCTAAACCCGGCGAATTTACTTTACGAGCATTTATCAATGGACGTCTAACTTTAACTCAAGCTGAATCCGTTTTAGAATTAATTCATGCTCCTAGTGTTGCTATGGCAAAAAAAGCGCTATCTAATCTACGTGGCGCTTTATCCACACAACTGCATCAAGTACGATCTGAACTTATTCAATTATTAGCTCAAATAGAAGCTCATCTGGATTTTGATCTAGATAATACTTTTGTTTTTAACTCTTTCATTAATTCTCTAACGAACATCATCAATCAAATTCAAAATTTACTTAATACACCTTCAAAATTCTATCGTTATGGTATCCAAGTAGCTCTTTTAGGTCCAGCTAATGCGGGCAAATCTACTTTATTTAATGCTTTAATTGGTGAGGAACGATCTATTGTTACGCCAATTGCCGGAACTACAACTGATGTGGTGGAGGCCACCCTTCAATGGCAACAAATATGTTTCCGTTTTTTTGATACGGCTGGTTTAAAAGAAGCATCTTCTGAGATTGAAACAAAAGCTATGGCTAAAGCACAACAAATAGCAAAGCAATGTGATCTTATTTTATGGATTATTGATGCTACTTCACCAAATCTACCAATTCCCCCTTATTTACTTAATTCAAAACCACTACTGGTTGTATACAATAAAATCGATGTTGATTCTTCCGATGTTCTAGACCACACTTCTTACCCCACAGTCAAAGTTTCTGCACTTTATGCTACCAATCTATCACAACTAAAACAACTTATTTGGCAACAGGCAACGCAACTATTTCAATTAGATGGTATTTATATAAATGAACGACAAAGTCAATTATTACAACAAGCCAAACAACATTTGTGCAATCTACAAAGTGCTCTTGATGAGGGTTATCCTTTAGAAATTATCAGTTGGCACCTAAAAAATGCGATTCAATGTTTAGATGAAAATGATGTGAATGCATCAACTCTTAATGCAATTTTTAGCCAATTTTGTATAGGTAAATAATATAGGCAAATCTAGGCAAATATATGCAAACACAACCCATTTTTCCTTTTACAGCCATTGTTGGACAAGAAGAGATGAAATTAGCTTTATTGCTTAACGTGATCGACCCAAAAATTGGTGGAGTCATGATTATGGGAGATCGTGGTACAGGAAAAACGACCACCATAAGAGCATTAATTGATATCTTACCTTCGATACCAGTAGTGAAAGGCGACTTATTTAACTCTCATCCTTCGGATCCAGAACTGATGAGCGCAGATGTACAAAAAAAAATAGCTAATAAGGAACCCTTAGTTATTGAATATATAAAGGTACCCATGGTTGATTTGCCCTTAGGTGCTACAGAAGATAGATTATGTGGTACTATAGATATGGAAAAAGCTTTAGTAGAAGGTGTCAAATCTTTCGAACCAGGTTTATTAGCTAAAGCACATCGTGGGTTATTATATGTAGATGAAGTAAATTTATTAGATGATCATTTAGTAGATATTTTGTTAGATGCGGCAGCATCAGGATGGAACACAGTGGAGAGAGAAGGAATTTCTATACGTCATCCGGCACGCTTTGTGCTTATAGGTTCAGGAAATCCTGAAGAAGGAGAATTAAGACCACAATTACTTGATCGCTTTGGTTTGCATACATCGATTTCCACAGTTAAAGATGCTAAATTACGCGTCAAAATTGTAGAAGAGAGAAGTGCTTTTGACCGTGATCCCGAAAAATATTTACAACGTTGGCAGGAAGCTCAAGAAAAATTATCTAACCAAATTGTTCACGCACAACAGCTCTTACCTCATGTAACAATAAGTGAATCTTATAAAGTTTTGATATCACAAATTTGTGCGGAATTAGATATAGATGGTTTACGTGGTGATATTGTCACCAATAGAGCTGCTTGTGCTCACGCCGCCTTAAGAAATTGTAAGCAAGTAGAAATTCAAGATATTGAAAAAGTGATTGTTATGAGTTTACGTCATAGATTAAGAAAAGATCCTTTATCAACAATGGATTCAGGAGAGCGCATTCAACAAATGTGGCAATCGGCCATAAGTGATATGCCATGACGGAGGGCTGTAACATGGGGCTGTAAGGTGTTCGACATAAGTTGTTGTTATTCAATAATTGCAAATCAAATTCTACCTTTTTCTATTCCCGTTAAACATCTAGCTGTTTAAATTTAAAGACAATTTAAAGACAATCTAAAGACTCAAGAGACAAAAATTTTAGGTATTTAGGTAACTTTTAGGTAACTAAGTAAGGAACTAAGTAACGAAAACAACTTATGGACGTGGGTTCAATTCCCACCAGCTCCAATGCATCTATGGCCGAGCGGCTTAAGGCAGCGGACTCATAATCCGTGGACAAGAATTTGTCATCGCTGGTTCGAATCCAGCTGGATGCATTTGGTTTTTTTGCTCATGAAATTTCAGATGAAACTCAATGAAAGTATTCGTTACGCATCAATTTTAGTAATTGATGAATCTGGTAATCCTTTAGGAGTCTTTACTTCTGAACAAGGTCGGCAATTGGCAGCAAAAAAAGGTTTAGATTTACTTTTAATTAACCCTAATGCTGATCCTCCAGTATGTAAAATTGTCAATTACGGCAAATATAAATTTGAATTAGAGAAGAAAGCAAAAGCCAAAAGAAAAAACCAATCCCAGCTGAAAGAAATTCAAATGAGTTACAACATGGAAGAACATGACTATCAAGTGCGATTATCACAAGCATGTAAATTTCTTAAAGCCGGGGATAAGGTCAAAGTCACTCTGATGTTAAAAGGTAGAGAAATGCAACATCTTGAACTAGCACAAAACAAAATGGCTCAATTTCAAGCAGATGTAAGTAGTCTGGCACAGTTGGCCAAACCACCTAGTCAAGAAGGCAGAAATTTAAGTGCTATTTTTGTACCAAAAAAATCATGAGATTGATTGCTTCTCAAATTTCACATGATTATGGTAATCATTGTGTACTAAAAGGAATAACAGTTAGTGTCAAACAAGGAGAAATTGTGGCCTTATTGGGTGTCAATGGTGCTGGTAAAACAACGTTATTTAACATCATAGCAGGTGTGACAAAGGTTACCCAAGGTGAAATTTGGATGGGCCAACAATTCTTAAGTCATATGCATGTAGATGAACGTGCACAATTAGGATTAATTTATTTACCACAACAATCAAGTTTGTTTTCTTCGCTAACCGTGGCGCAAAATTTAAGTGCGCATGTTTTATCTTTATTTGATTTACAATCACTCTCCCAACAAGTATGCAGCCATTTATCTGGTGGTGAACGCAAACGAGTCGAATTGGCCAAAGCTGTATCACAACAAGCTAAGTTTTTATTATTAGATGAACCTTTTGCAGCAGTTGATCCCAAATCTCTGAAACTTTTACAAAATACAATCAAAAGACTGAAAGAATGGAAAATTGGTGTAATGATCACAGACCATCATGCAAAAGAGACGTTACAAATTGTGGATAGAGCATATGTGTTATTTGAAGGACATATATTAGCTAAAGGAAATTCAACACAGTTATGGACAAATTCGCTTGTGAAGCAGACTTATTTAGGTTAGGTCAATCATTCTTTTATGACCATTTTTGAACAATATATTTGGAGTCATCTTTGGACTCCTTTTCTTTATGCTTTATCCGCTTGTTTAGCTTTAACTTTTTCTGCAGGTGCTTTAGTGGATGTCATGCGTCAAATTACCCAAGGTTTAAGTTTGGATATGGCTTGTCAAATCTTATGTTTACAATTAGTACTTAGTATTCACTTAGGTTTACCGGCCAGTTGTGTTTTTGGAGGTATCTTTGCTTATGCCAATTTAGACTTGATGGCCTTAAGAACAAGTGGTATAGGTGTAGCTCGTTGGTTAAAACCTTCTTTAATTTTTGGATGTATGGTAGGATGGTTAGCTTGGCAATGGAATGAGTGGGCTTTACCTTTGGCTAATTATTCGTTACATAAGTTGCAAGATCAAATCCAAAACCAAATAACATCAAAGGCCTTAGTGAATCAAATCAATCATAAACTTATTTATGTGAAAGAGTGGAAACCATTACATATGAATCATTGTGTCATGTGGGATAGTGAAATGAATCAATTATGGATGGCGAAACAAATTGATTGGGATGGGGCACGTTGGATAGCTAAACAAGTAGTACATTATCAATGGGATGATCAATTTCAACTACAATTGCAAAGTCATGTAGCGAAAATGGAATGGCCAACAGCCTGGATAAGTCAACAACAATGGCAACCTATGTGGATGAATGTACAAACATTAAAATGTTATAAACAAGTAGCTGAGTTTAACAAACATATAGCCATTCGCTATTATCAAAAATATGCCTTTCCGATAAGTTGTGGTTTGTTGCATTTGATAGGTAGTAGCTTAGCAAGTGTTAGCAAAAAGGGATTCATCTTGAGTTTAATAGTTTTATTTGGCTATTATTTATTCGGATTTGGTTGTGAGGCACTAGCAGAAAGTAGCCAAATGTCTGCTCTTATGGCAGGTTGGATGCCCGTGGCAGGGCTATTTTTTGTTTTGTGCTTGTGTATGAAGCAGGCATCATGAAACATACTTTATCTGTATTAGTAGAAGATGAGGCAGGCGTTTTAACTCGAATTGCGGGCTTATTTGCCCGACGTAGCTTTAATATAGAAAGTTTAGCCGTAGGACCTGCAGAGCAAGCAGGTATATCTAGAATTACCATGGTGGTTCCAGGAGACGATAGAACCATTGAGCAACTAATGAAGCAATTATATAAACTGATACCCATTTTACAAGTGGAAAATTTGACACAAGTACCTTGTGTGGAAAGAGAATTAATTTTAATGAAGGTGCAAGCCAATTCCCAGACCAGGAGAGAAATTTTAGATATGGCTAATATTTTTCGCGCACGTGTGGTGGATATATCAGCAGACGATGTCATGTTAGAAGTAACGGGTGATCCTGGAAAAATGGTAGCACTCGAACAAATTTTAACGAAATTTGGTATAGTGGAAGTAGCCCGTACAGGAAAAATTGCATTAAAACGATCATCGAAAGTTAACACGGAGTGGTTACGTTATAATTTTGGGGAAGGAGGGACTTGAACCCTCACGATTCGAAAAGAATCAACAGATTTTAAGTCTGTTGTGTCTACCATTCCACCACATCCCCCTGGAAGGCGGCACCCAGATTCGAACTGGGGGTAAAGGATTTGCAATCCTCTGCCTTACCGCTTGGCCATACCGCCGTCGTTTGTTTATTGAAACAAACGACTTTTTAAAATATCTTCTGCTTGGATGGTCACCAAATCAAATTTGGTTAGTTTTTTGCCTGGTGTAGCAAAGATACGGTTAGCTTGTCTCAAACGTGCTCTATCTAATGCATTTCTTACACTACGAGCATTGGCAAAATGTGGTTGTTCCATTCTACGTTGAATATACTGCAAGAACACTTTTTCTGCTTCTGGTGTCATTTGATATTGCTGTTCTTGTAGCATGATTTTACCAATCATTAGCAATTCTTCAGGTGTATAGTCAGGGAAATTCACATGATTTGCTACACGAGAAGCTAGTCCTGGGTTAGAGGTATAGAACCTATCCATCTTGTCTTTATAACCTGCAAAAATGATCACCAAGTCATCTCTTTGATTTTCCATTACTTGTAATAAAATTTCAATAGCTTCAGCACCATAATCTCTTTCATTGTCTGGACGATAGAGATAGTAAGCTTCGTCAATAAACAGGACTCCGCCCATGGCATTCTTTAATACTTGTTTGGTTTTTGGTGCTGTATGTCCTATATATTGTCCTACTAAATCATCTCGTGTCACCGTAATTAAATGACCCTTTTTAATATAGCCTAAACGATAGAGAATATCTGCCATTTTCCTAGCTACTGTGGTTTTACCTGTTCCCGGGGAACCCGTAAATGACATATGTAGACCAGGATTAGATGAACTTAGACCCAATTTTTGTCTCAAACGATCGACTAAAAGTAAGGCTGCAATTTCTCTAATACGTGTTTTTACAGTTTGTAAACCTATTAACTCGCGATCTAAATCGTCTAAGACTTCTTGAATTTGCGTCTGTTTAAATTCCGTTTGTAAATTGACGGTCTGTTGTGATGTTTGTTGTGATGTTTGCACTGACATCTTCATACCTCCTCATATAATCAATATGACATAAAAGGATTTCCATTAGTAGCAAAAAGCTACCTGGAAATCCTTTTTTTTTTTTTAATATCTTGAACCTTCTGGCTTTTCTGTAGCGTAGCTGTGAATCTGATATCTTTGTACACGATCATTAGATTCAATACGTCTGAGTACGAATCCTGGTTCGTTTGCAGGTCGATTCACAATAAAAGATAATGCTGTGGACTCGATACCTTTAGTGGAGTTGAATGCCAATACTTTGATATAATGATTTGGAAATTGTTTACGGCATTCTTGAACTTCAAACATGATTGTAGCAGGGTCTTTCACATCAAATAGAGGTAATCCCCACATTTCCCAATAAGAATTACGTGGATGTGGATCATCGGTATATTCCACACTTACAGCCCATCCTTGATTGATGGCATATTGAATTTGTTTGCGAATTTGTTCGTCGGTTAGGTCGGGTAAATAACAAAAGGTACCTTGCGTTACTCTCATAGTTTGACTCTGATAGTTTTATACGTTAGCTGTTGGTGTTTCTACGAAATCAGATGTATCTGTAGAAGTGTAGTTGAAAGCAATATCTTTCCATAAATCTAAAGCGGTTTGAAGAGGACCACAATTTTTCGCTGCATCTCGTAAAATTTGAGGACCTTCATTGAAATAGTCACGACCTTCATTACGAGCTAAGACCATAGCTTCCAATGCTACACGGTTAGCTGTGGCACCTGCTTGAATACCATCTGGGTGACCGATTGTTCCTCCACCAAATTGTAAGACCACATCTTCACCTAGATAATGAAGTAATTGGTGCATCTGACCTGCATGAATACCACCTGAAGCTACAGGAAGCGTTTTGCGTAAAGATGCCCAGTCCATCTCGAAGAATAAACCTTGTGGTAAATTAACTTCTAATTTAGGTAACAATAATGTGTTATAGAAACCTTTAATGATAATTGGATCCCCTTCTAGTTTACCTACTACTGTTCCTGCATGAATATGGTCTACACCTGCCATACGCATCCATTTCGAAATGACACGGAAGTTGATACCATGATTTTTCTGACGAGAGTAAGTGGAGTTACCTGCTCTATGTAAGTGTAAAATCATGTTATTTTCACGTGCCCAAATGGCCATTGTTTGAATAGCTGTGTAACCGATCACTAGGTCTATCATAATAATCACAGAACCTACTTCTTTCGCAAATTCTGCTCTCTTATAACATTCTTCCATAGTAGCGGCAGTGACGTTCAAATATGAACCTTTGACTTCGCCAGATGCTGCGGCTGCTCTATTCACACCTTCCATTACATATAAGTAACGATCTCTCCAACGCATGAAAGGTTGTGAATTAATGTTTTCATCATCTTTCAGGAAGTCCAATCCACCTTTCAAACCTTCATAAACTACACGTCCGTAGTTTTTACCAGACAAACCTAGTTTTGGTTTCACTGTACAACCTAATAATGGACGTCCAAATTTGTTAAGACGTTCACGTTCTACAATCACACCTGTTGCTGGCCCTTGGAAAGTTTTTAAATAAGAGAAAGGAATGCGCATATCTTCCAAACGCAGTGCTTTTACTGCTTTGAAACCAAACACATTTCCAATGATGGATGCTGTCAAGTTGGCAATAGAACCTTCTTCAAATAGGTCAATGTCGTAAGCAATATAAACAAAGTATTGATCTGGAGCTGTAGGTACTGGATCTACTCTATAAGCTTTTGCACGATATACATCACAAGCTGTTAATAAATCAGTCCATACTACAGTCCATGTAGCTGTTGAAGATTCACCTGCTACTGCTGCTGCCGCTTCAATTGGATCTACCCCTGGTTGTGGAGTTACGCGGAACAACGCTAACATATCACTATCTTTTACTACATAGTTTGGATTCCAATAACCCATTTTGGCATACGGAATCACACCAGATTCGTAACGTTTGTTTTTTAACCTTGTACGTTCTTGTACGGATTGAGCCATGAATTCCTCCAGAATTTCGCTTGTCTTTTACTTTATCATGAGCATGTGTTTTGATTGTTCTCTGTTTGTTTATGATTTATATAAGAATAACTAATAAGAATAACGAATAAGAATAGCTCAGTTTATCTCAAAACTTGAGTTCAGTTGGCTTGACATTTAAAGATGTTTGAGTTTAGAATAAGACTAGAAAGATAGATGGTTATAGTAGATAGTTATAGATGATTTAGGGAAATCTTGAACAAGTTATACTGAACAACTTAAATCTAGAAATAGGTTTAATTCAATAAAGTCACTAACTCAACAACTACTCATCACTACTCATCTATTTCAAAATTCATATCTTATTTTGTCTCTTTCAGTTTTATGCTACCATTTATATATGTAAAGTGGTTGACAATAGACACACAAAAGTAGACACACAAATTCTAGATATATAATGTTGCATATTGATGAATTAACCTTCGAAAACGAAGTGTTACAAAGCGAAAAATTAGTTTTAGTAGATTTTTGGGCACCTTGGTGTGGGCCTTGCAGGATGATTGGACCCATTTTGGAAGAAATTGCAAAAGAATTCAACCTAAAAGTTGTGCAAGTCAATACGGATGAAAATCCAAATTTGGCAACATTCTATGGAATTAGAAGCATTCCTACATTAATGTTGTTTAAAAAAGGACAACGTGTTGATACTGTTATCGGTGCTGTTCCTAAATCCATTTTAATTCATACTATTAATAAATATTTATGAGTCGTGTTTGTCCTTTAACTCTAAAGAAGTGTAATCATGCTTTTCGAGTAACTTATTCACATAAACGTAATCATCGTAGACAATTTGTTAATTTACAAAAAAAACGTATCTTCATCAATAATGAATGGGTCGTCTTAAAAATTAGTACCAAAGCTATAAAGACTTTAAAATCAAAGACTTTTTCCAATGCACGATTATTACATCTATGAATATCGTTTAACCGAAGATGAACCTAAAAGGTGGCAACTTTTGTTGCAATGGTTCGTTTCCCCTGTGGAATTGGAACATTTACTTTTAAGTCGTCAAATTCAATCCGTTTGTATCCCTTCAAAACCTGAATCTTTTATTGATTATCAGTTTTCTTATTCTTTTCCAAAAAACACTCAATTACTTGTTCATCAAAATTTGCGCGCAAGTCTCGAAGCTTGTCCTATCTATTATGTAGTTAATCCAAAACAAGAATTAATTCTTTTATCACCTCGTCAATGGGAATTGGAATATAAAGCACCTACTTTTCTTAATTGGGTTTTTGATCATATTTTTCATCGAAATCCAACGAGTTATCTACTTGCTTTTTTTCACCCAGACGATGCTCATATGTATTTAAAAAGTGTCTTGGTTAATCCTTACGAACGTGATAAAAATTCTTTTGTCGAACAGGGTGATTTATTCTCCTTTTTAAAACTTAATCGCACAGATTTGAAAGTCATCTTAGTGCCCCCTCTTCGACAACTTTGCAAATGGTCCAAATTTGAAGGTACTCCTGTTTTTCGTGTGCAATGGCAAGACCATGAATGGTTATTTTTTAGCAAAAAAGATGCACAACAATTTATAAAAAATCAATTGTCATGCAAAATTACTTATGATGTTATTAGTTTAGAATCCGTTTTAGAATCCGATTTAGATCGACAAGCACGTTGTACATTGGTACCTTTGTCACTTGAAAATCAGTCACTTTAGAATCAGGCACCTACTCTTGTATAATATTCCACCACAAGCAATTCATTAACCCTAAAAGCTAACCAATCTTTTTCCACTGGTTGTATCATTTTCACAAACTGATTCTCTACTTGAAGGTATGGTGGCAATTGTGCTGAAGATGGAGATTTGGCTTTCACCTCTATTATATGATTGACTTGACAAGCAAAACTAGCAATGGTTACTTGATTGCCATTAACTTTCACATGACCATGATTGACTAATTGTCTTGCAGCGGGTAAGGTAGGAGCAAAACCTGCTCTGTATACCACATGATCTAATCGTGTCTCCAACATTTTTAATAATTCTATACCAGTAGACGCACGAGATTTTTTGGCTTGACGAAAATAACGTGCTAATTGATTATTCGTTATGCCATAATAATATTGCAATTTCTGTTTTTCTTGTAATTGAACAGCATATTCTGATAACTTACGTGTTTTATGTGCATGTTCTCCAGGCACACCTGTACGTTTGTTTGGTGATTTATTAGTAAAAGCGGGTAAGATGCCTAAACGACGAATAATACGAACTCTTGGTCCTAAATATCTTGACATGCTAGTATAGCTCAATTGGTAGAGCAGCTGATTTGTAATCAGCCGGTTGCAGGTTCAATTCCTGTTGCTAGCTCAATTATACAATACAATTTCATCATCTACTTGCCATTGTGTCCAATCTTTCATAAAAATCCCACATTCTTGAGGAGCTTTAACTTCTTTCACTGCTTGTTTATGAATTTTGATCTCGCTTAAGCGTGCTCTTGCTTGATATTGATTCTTTCGCCAGATTTCATATTCTCCACCTGTTTTGAATTCTCCTTGTAAAACTACACAACCAGCAATGCTACCTTGCCGAAAGACTTGTTTCACCAAAGCCTTACTTACCACTATTCGATCTACTTTCACTCTTGATTCTAATTGTGCTAATAAATCCTCAAAATTTTTAGCTTCTATGATTTTGACTGTGGGAGGTACATTGGTCATTACATTGGTCATTACACAAGTTTGCCAGGCTACCAAAATACTCTTAGTGGTTTGTGCTAATTTCACATCCTGCATTCTTATACTACCCACTTCGGCGGATAAGAGTTGTTTTTTATTTTCTAAAAGAAAATAACATACACTTTCCAATGCGCTTTCACTTTCACTACGAACGATCAAATTTCCTTTTGGATGACATAATTTTTGTAAATTTGTTTGGAAATTTGATGCTTTTTTTTCTCCTTTTTTCTTCGCTGAATATGTTAAATTAGTTCCTAAACTATAGACTTGGTTAAATCCACTTACATGTACAATTTCACCTGCTTTGACTTCTTTTATTGGTCGTTGGTTTATCTGCCACATGGCACGAATTTTATTACCCTCAATCACATCACCTACTTTTAATGATTTTTTTCTTATCAATAGAGTAGTAATGATGCCTAAATTTTTATCTTTTCTTGATTCCACCACAATCAAAGGTGCACCTCTTGGGTGATTGACATCTTTATCAATGATTTGTTGGGTTAAATTGGCTAAAGCTTTCAGTTTAGGCATTTGCAAGACAAAGACCCCTGGTTTAATGGCAATTGACCATACATGATTACTCCAAATGGGAGCTTGCTCAAGTTTTTCTACTGCGCTCACTGCTATTTCCATTTCATCTTCATCATCTCTAGCATAATCTGCAACTTCATCAGCAGTTTCGTCTTCATAGTTGATTTGCCATTCCCATCCATATTTGCCTTGCAATAATTGCATTAATTCCTCATCTACTATGTCATTTAGTCTTATGACACGTCCTTGCGTAAATGCATAACGTATAAATTCTGTTACAGGTTTTTTTGTTTGTTTTGCTAAATCTGCTACCGTAGTTCCTACGGACAAAATGATTTTTTCATCACACTTATCCATTCTGATAGTTGATCTACTCCTTTTTCTAATAAAATTTGCATGCATGCACTTCCTATAATTACACCATCCGCACCCCATGATTTGACTAATTTGACTTGCTCGCTCTTACTAATACCAAAACCCAATGCTATAGGCGCGTTTGTCACTTTCTTTAGTTCCCCTATCAGCTTGGGTATTTGTTTATCAAATTCTGTTTCGAGACCTGTTACTCCCGTTCGACTTATAACATAAATCCAATCTTTACAAGCTCTTGCTAATTCTTGTGCTCTTGTTTTGTTTGTTGTAGGCGAAATCAGCCAAATTATATTGAGCCCATATCTGTCACAAATTTGTCTTAACGTCTTAGATTCTTCATAAGGTAAATCTGGTACAATTAATCCTTTCACATTATGTGCTACCAACTTTTTTACCCATTTTTCCACACCATAATGCCAAATTTGATTATAGTATGCCAAAATAACTAGAGGCACTTCTATTTCATTTACTTCCGACAACAAATTCCATAAGTGATCTAAGTGAAATCCATTCATTAATGCTTGCTTAGAAGCTTTTTGTAAGATGGCACCATCAGCTAAAGCATCTGAATATGGAACTCCTATTTCTATCACGTCAGCACCCTTTTTTGCTAATTTCATTACCGCTTCTTTGGTGGTGTTTATGTCTGGTGCACCTGCTGTGAGATAAGCTATCAACATGTATGCGCTTTTTTTTTCTTCTCCATGGGTTGCCCGGGACTCGAACCCGGAACTAATCGGTTAAAAGCCGAGTACTCTACCATTGAGTTAGCAACCCCCTTTCTTACATCTAGACCTATGTATACACCAATGCATAACAAGTTTCAAAATCGATTTCAATTAGCCAATCTTACGCATTCTCATTCATTTTCTCATTCATGGCTTTTAGCTATCTCTGGTGGACAAGATTCCTTGTGCTTATTAAAATTCATGCATGATCTGGTTCATCATCATCTAGTTGTGGTCCATTTTGATCATCGTTGGTCTTGTTCTCTAGCTGCTTTACGTGTTTATTATCTTTCTCGCTATATGCATTTGGCTTGGCGTTATTTCCGTACTGCTTTGCCTATAACTACTGAACAAGATGCACGCCAATACCGATATGCTAATTTAATTCAGCTTTTATATCAAACCCATAGTCATGCTATTTGTACTGCGCATACTGCCTCAGATGATCTTGAAACTTATCTTGACCAATGGATCAGCCTACGTCATCCTGAAGGCATTTGGCGTTTATGTCATCTTAGTGGTTCTCAAATTTTATTTCGACCCTTACTTCATTTGACACGTGCACAAACTCATTGGTTTACTTTAGTTCATTATTTACCTATCTGGTCTGATGTATCTAATTATCAAATCACATTCAAAAGAAATCAATTACGTCATCAACTTATTCCATTCTTAAAAAATCTTAATCCACGTTTTCATACCACCTTAAGTGCTAGACTAAGTGCTAGAATTTTATCTCCATTGATCGTCTACCCATGGCATGTGTGGTCCTCTTTACCCATCTGGTTGCAATATCAAATTGCTACTCAATGGGGTTTGACTTTATCTCAAATTCAACAATTGATTTATAATAACAAATATGAATTGGCACGTTCTAGCTCAATTAACCGTTTTAGCTTTTGTGATAGCAGTAGGTCCTATCACTTTAATCTGGCTCTCTAATAAAAAAGATGCATTGTTATAAGTTGTTATAAGCAGTCAATTAAGCAGTCAATCTAAACGACTGCTTTTTTTTTCACTTCATCATAACCATAACGTTCTAAATACTTCGCTAAAGATGCATCCCCACTTAGAATGATACGACCTTTTTGCATCACATGCACATAATCAGGCTTGATATATTCTAAGAGTCTTGGATAATGCGTAATTAAGACATAGGCATTTTGCGTCGTTTTTAGCATATGTAAACTATGCGCAATTTGTTTTAATGCATCTATATCCAAACCTGAATCAATCTCATCTAAGATGGCCAATTTCGGTTCTAAGATAGCCAATTGCAAAATTTCGTTCTTCTTTTTTTCTCCTCCGGAAAAACCATCATTCACATAACGATGCAAAAAACTAGCATCCAAGCCCACTAATTCTAATTTAGGCATGATATATTCTAAGAAACTTATGGCATCTATGCTTTGCTTATGTTTGGTTTTATAGGCCAACATTAATAAATCCATATTAGTTACACCTGGAATAGTTAATGGATTTTGAAACGCTAAGAAGATACCTAATTGAGCTCTTGCTTCTGCATCTTTATCATTGATGGATTCGTCTTGCCATTTGAAATTACCTTCAAGAATTTTATAGGCAGGATGTGCTGCAATTACCTTCGCTAAGGTACTTTTTCCACTTCCATTAGGTCCCATAATAGCATGCACGCTACCTGCTTCTATGTGGGCATCAATTCCTTCTAAGATGAGTCTATCTTTGATGCCTACTTTTAATTGTTCTATCTTCAACATTTAACAATTGCCCTCCAATTTAATTGTTAATAATTCATTCACTTCCGTAGCAAATTCCATTGGTAATTGCAGAAAGACTTGTTGACAAAATCCCAAGACCATTTGATTCACAGCATCTTGTACATTGATGCCTCTTTGTTGTAAATAAAATAATTGTTCTTCGCCTATCTGGGTTGTAGTGGCTTCATGTTCTACTCTTGCACTTACATTAGCTATTTCTATATATGGATACGTGTTGGCTGTGGCTTTTTTTCCTAAAATTAATGAATCACATTGTGAATGATTCCATGCTTTTTGCGCAGCACTTGTCATTTTCACTTGACCTCTATACGTGTTCATAGACTTACCACCACAAATGCCTTTAGATATAATACGACTTTTACTATTGGCACCTAAATGAATCATTTTGCTTCCTGTATCTGCCTGTTGGTAACCATCTGTTAAGGCTACAGAATAAAAATCTGCTCTTGTATTATTGGCGGCTAAGATACAACTTGGATATTTCCATGTTATAGCTGATCCTGTTTCCACTTGTGTCCAACTAATTTTGGCACCCTCACCTGCACATAATCCTCTTTTTGTAACAAAATTATAAATTCCGCCTTTACCTTCCTGGTCACCACTATACCAATTTTGTACAGTGGAATATTTAATGCTCGCATGATCTAATGCTATCAATTCCACTACAGCTGCATGTAATTGATGACGATCATAACGCGCTGCTGTACATCCTTCTAAATAACTAACAGAAGCACCTTTTTCTGCTATAATTAATGTGCGTTCAAATTGTCCTGACCCTTCTTTTTGTAATCGAAAATAAGTAGAAAGTTCCATTGGACATGCGGTGTCTTGTGGTATATAACAAAATGATCCATCACTAAAAACTGCTGAATTTAATGCACTGAAAAAATTATCTCCTATGGGTACTACCGAAGCTAAATATTTTTTGACTAATGATGGATATTTTTGAATGGCTTCTGAAATTGAACAAAAGATCACTCCAGCATCTTTTAGTGCTTGGTGAAAACCTGTACCCAATGATACACTATCAAAAACAGGATCCAATGCTACTTTTGATGAAGGTTTGACTCCTAATTTGGCTAATGTACTTTGAACATCATCTTCTGTTGTTGACGGTGCTGCATAATAAAGAATTTGTTCAAAATTAATTGTCTCATAAGCTACCCTAGCCCACTGAGGTCTAGGCATTTGTTTCCAAATATGATAAGCTTTTAATCGAAAATCTAACATGAATTGAGGTTCACATTTTTTCGCCGAAATCATTTTGACAATCTGTTCGTTTAAACCTATTGGAAAAGGTTCATAATCGAACGATGTAGAAAAACCATACGCATATTCGCGATTAAGCCAACGATCTAGATTTAATTGTTGATTCATATCGTAAGTTGTAGCAAATCGTAGAAAATTAGTCACATATGCTGAAGGGTAGATGGCGAAATTGGTAAACGCATCAAATTCAAAATTTGACGACAAAAGTCATGTGGGTTCAAGTCCCACTCTACCCAAAAATGTAAAGAATATATGTTAATAGATTTACTTATCTTGTTATGAGTCTTTTAATCATTGGTGCAACAGGAACTCTGGGTACGCAATTGGTACGTGAAGCCTTAAATCATGGTTATGATGTGAAATGCATGATCCGAAATTGGAACAAAGCTTCTTATATTAAAACACTGGGGGCCAAATTAGTTTATGGTGATTTACGCTGGCCTGAAAGTATGGCTGAGGCCTTTGAAGGTGTAACCGCTGTTATTGATGCTTCTGTTACTCGTTGGCAAGATTTAGCCCACATGCGTCAAATTGATTGGGAAGCTAAATTAGCGCTTCTAGAATATGCAAAAGCGGCTAAAGTTCAACATTATATGTTTTGTTCTATTTATTCTGCTCATCTATATCCGCAATTGATGCTTATGAAATTCAAAGCAGATTTTGAACAAAAATTAGCTAATTCTGGATTAAATTATACCATCTGTCGTTTTGCCGGATTTTATCAAGCCTTAATCTCTTCGTATGCTCTTCCTATATTAGATTCACGTACGATCTGGTTATTAAACAAACCTACAAAAATTGCTTATATTGATGCTAGAGAAGCAGCACAATTAATGATCCAACGTTTACCTCAACCCATTCCAGAATTCAATTTGCTTGGTCCTAAAGCCTGGTCGGCTGAACAAATGATTTCTCTTTGTGAACAATTATGTGGAAAAAAAGCTAAAATAATTAGAGTTAATCTTCGATGGTTACAAATGCTTGAAATCTTCTTGCAATGGTTTGAATGGACTTATCCTTTATCTCAACAATTATCTTGGAGTCGAATTCTAGATGAACAATTAGAAATCAAGTTTTCATACGCTCAAATCAGTTTGGAAGAGTATTTACAAGAATATTACAATCAAATCTTATCAAAATTAGCTACTTCTGACTTAAAATGAACCAAAAAGACATAGCTTCAAAAGTATTTGTTTATCTTAAACTTATACGTGAGGTGGATTTGTTTCGATACGGGAAAAGTTACATTGCCGTAACAGCAGGTTTATTCACTTATTCTTCATCACAAGAAGGTTATATACCTGCCAAAATGTATGGACCTAGGGCACAATTGCTCGCTTACTTCAAACCGGAAGATGAAATTATTATTGAAGGTTATTTCACTAAGATTAATGACGAGTATGAAATCATTATTGAAGCAGTAAGTAGTTTTAGGCTGGATAAGATTGACCGAAAAAAAGGACAAGAGCGCCTAGAAAAAGCCGCGAAAGTGAAAGCTCGATTTCCTGATGTGGTGTGTTTGTTACGAAGTGAAGCTGATCCATTAAAACGTCAAATACCGCGCATTGAAAATACTGACATAGAATTATCACAAGTTTCTTTATCTGACGAATGGGTCATTTTAGGTACTCCTCGTTTAAATCCTGAAGATTTGCTTTATGCCACTTATTATTACCAAGTAGATGTAGGTTACGAAGAGCAAGTTGAAGACGATGTAAGTGAGCAAGAGTGTGAGCAAGAGTTGGAAAAAGCGTCAAAGCAAGAACAAGTTGACCAAGAGGAATCTAATGAGGAATCTAATGAGGAATCTAATTACGAGCTAATCAAATTATTGCAGTCCTTAGAAGAATCTGAGCAAGAGTTAGAAAAAGCGTCAAAGCAAGAACAAGTTAATCAAGAAGAATCTAACCAAGAGTTATTGCAATCTTTAGGAGAGTCTGAACTTCAGTTGGAAAAAGAACAAGTTAATCAAGAACAAATTAATCAAGAAGAATCTAACCAAGAGTTATTGCAATCTTTAGGAGAGTCTGAACTTCAGTTGGAAAAAGAACAAGTTAATCAAGAACAAATTAATCAAGAAGAATCTAATCAAGAGTTATTGCAATCTTTAGGAGAGCCTGAACTTCAGTTGGAAAAAGAACAAGTTAATCAAGAACAAGTTAAGCAAGAAGAATTTAATCAAGAGTTATTGCAATCTTTAGGAGAGCCTGAACTTCAGTTGGAAAAAGAACAAGTTAATCAAGAACAAGTTAAGCAAGAAGAATCTAATCAAGAGTTATTGCAATCTTTAGGAGAGCCTGAACTTCAGTTGGAAAAAGAACAAGTTAATCAAGAACAAGTTAAGCAAGAACAAGTTAAGCAAGAAGAATTTAATCAAGAGTTATTGCAATCTTTAGGAGAGTCTGAACTTCAGTTGGAAAAAGAACAAGTTAATCAAGAACAAGTTAAGCAAGAACAAGTTAAAGAACAAGAGTCTGATCCAGAAGAAGCTGAAAGACGGAAGTTCTTAGAGGAAAAACAGAAGCTCTTAGAGCAGTTTTTTTTAATTTTTCAGCTTATTGACTTTCATATGTATGAAGAGGAGATGAGTCGACCTAAAAAAGAACTTCTAGATGATTTATTTGAGGAGGATTTTCAAATCTACTATAATGGTGGTTGGCACAAACTGACCTAAGTATATAAAAAAAGATTAGACTAGAGTTATGCTCACCTTGAAAATTTTTGTTTATACTTGTGTAATCTTTTTCTCGTCGTTATTTATATTTGGTTTTTTATCGAATGATCCATCACGCAACCCGAATCGAAAAGATTTGGAATAAATAACCAATTGCTAGTTATGAGCCTAGTTATGATCTAGGCTTTTTTGTGTGCTTTTTTATATCCCCATAAAAATGAAATCCATACAAGTTTTCCATGCAAAAACACACGACTAGAAGAAAAACATAGATGATTGGAAGCTAAATGCCAACTTTCTTTTAAATATTGATCATGACTTTTTTTCCAATAAAAATTCAAAGTACGTTCATTGGGAACATATTTAGCTAAGCCATATCTTTTTCGTTGATCAAAAAAATAAAATTCATTAGGTTGATATGCAATCCAAATGCTCTCTGTACTGCTCTCTGTACCTTTTGTTATACTTATTCTCCAAACTTTATCAGCCACTAAGGTCTCAGGACACGTATAGATGCTTTCTTCTTTTATAGGTGCTTGCCATTGGTTTTGTGTAACGTGATAACGATCACGTGTAGATTGCCATTGACCACACAATTGATTTAAAAACTCAGCCCACTGCATAAATGATTTGAATCATTAATTGCTAAATGAAATTTCCAAGGTAACATGACACCCATTTGATGTTTGGTCATAAAGAGACACATCTGTCCTTGATGATATTCTATCCTATCAAACATATGAACTAAAATCATTTCATCTGAGGAAATAAAAATTTTAAACAAAGGCCATTGGCAAAACAAACGTGAAGAGATATCAAAAGCTACTTTCCATTGATAAGTCCATTGATTTTGATATTTGATGGTGTGAATAAAACCTAGAGAAGCACATGCTTGTTCACGCCATTGAAACCAACATTCATAATGACCTAAACGACTCACCAATCGAGTTAAAAAAGATGCAGCACTTTCGGATGTTACATACATCCATGGTTGGAACCAATCAAAAACAAATTCATCACTGCTAGCATGCAAGGTATGTGTAAAGGTTTGAAAATGAACACCATAACTAGTGTTAGGAGGTGAAAATCGAATGAGTGCATAAGCTTGATTCTTATGCGATTTGTACAGTTGTTTTAAATAACGTAATTTATAATCTAAGGCCTTCATGCTTACCATATGATTAGGATGCCAATTAAGATAAGTTTGAAGAGGCCTATCAATCATGTCCACATGTGGTAACTTTTTTTCTTCAAATTTCACCAGTACTAGATTAGGCATTGTAGAAGTTAATTGAATGGTAGGAGGTTCAAAACCTCTGCTAGTATACCACCACCAAATTTGTTTCCATGTTTGAATCCAACGATACCAATTGCCAAAAAAAAGTTGTTTGAGCAACCCTGGTGAAAGGAATAAGGTGTCGGCATCAAACACAATTTGATGAAAATATGCATGAGGCGTAGCTTCTATCTTGACCATTTGAGGCTGGGGTTGTTTAACCACTAAGCGTGCCCAATTACCTGAACGTTGCCATTGATAGATGGCTGCTTTCCAATTTTTTTGAAAGGGTTGCACTTGAGATGCAAGCCAGCTTTTGGGCGCATAGGTTTGAATAGAAATAATCATATGAAAAATTGGCCCTTAACAACGAGATCCGCATTTGAAAAGACTGGTCCGATTCCGCGCTCTATAAGTAAGACGTTTGAAAAATTATGGAAAGAATTAGATGCTAGTGCAGAAAATGAAGTGATGGAAGAATGGAGAGTAGCTAGATATCAAACGGTAGCTTCCTTGAAATATTTATTGTTGTTGATCTTAATTCCGGTGCTGGTCAATCAAATGAGCAAAAGTTGGATTTTTGGACCCTTGGTTGATCATGTGTGGAGTGTGAATCATGCAGATATTTTTTTAAATGCATCACAAGAAGAACGTGCTTTTGCTCAATTGCAAAGATTTGAAGAACGTTTGCATTTTGATATGTTGATAGGTCGCTTACCTACATTATCAGAAGAAGTAATACAGCAACAAATTAAAAATAAGGCTTTAGAAATAGCATACCAATATGCACAGGAAAGTGCTTATGCTGTCAAAAATGTGTTGGCGGATTCAGCATCTGTTGCTTCATTTTTAGCATTGATGCGTTTTGGAAAAAGACAACTGAGTGTGTTTCAATCTTTTGTGAATGAATTTATTTATGGTTTAAGTGATACAGCGAAAGCATTTTTTATTATTTTATTCACGGACATGTTTATAGGTTTTCACTCTCCGCACGGTTGGGAAGTGTTAATGGAAGCTGTTTTACGCCATTTTGGCTTGCCAGAGAATCGTGATTTTATCTTTTTATTCATAGCCACCTTTCCTGTGGCACTGGACACTGTGTTCAAATATTGGATTTTTCGTTATTTGAATCGTGTTTCGCCATCAGCAGTGGCTACATATCATAATATGAATGAGTAGTTGTTTCCAAACAAATTAGCAGCACGTTAAGTTAAGAATCAGGTTAAGAAAATAAAGTGAGTAAAAGATAAGCGAAACCAGCACCACCAACGGCACCGAGAAGGAAACCGGAAGCTAATTGTCGCCAGCCATCAACACTTTCAAGATCTTGACTATCATTCGTGAAAGAAACAGCACCATATAACAACATGCCAAGTGTTAAAATAACAATTAAACCAATAGCGGATAAAAGGCCAGCAAGATATTTTATATCTGTATTTCTTAAAGGGCCTAATTGTACAAAAGGTCCAATAAGGAAATAACCATGAGCCATTCCTATTTCTAGACCACGTAAAAATGGAGAAACACCGCGACGATAGATAGGCAATTGACTAAGATAAGCGCGTGTTAAACTAGAAGAATTAATAGGTGTAGCTAAATGGCCTACAAAAGGATCATTGTTATAAGGTTTGATATAATCCGTCATAAAATCATGTGTTTTTCTTCATTATAGTCTGTGATAGAATCAAAAGAAAAAAGTTATGTGGATTAGTTATCTAGGTTTCTTGATATTTTATTTTATTTTAGCAGCAGCAAGTTATAAAATCTTAAAGAGAATCAAATGGATTTAAGGTACTTGTTAAGCAGCGAAGGGCAGGCGAACCTGAGTTGGAGTACTTGGTTAATTCATCACTGTAGCATAGTGGAATGGCTAATGATCATGCCATTATTGAAACGTTATAGAAAGGCGATGGATTGGAATCTTATAAGTGCATGGGCAGCGATAAGTTGGCATATGACACATAATCGAGTGGAATGGTTAGTGATCATTCAAGCTACAAGTACAATATTAGCCAATTATCAATGGTATGAGCATTCAAAGAGAGTCGATTATAGGCTCAAGAAGATGGAGTAATATGATTTGGTGTGCCATTTTAGTTACGGCGGGTAGTGGTTTTTGGTTTAATGGCATGCAATCTGAATTAGCCTTACAAGGTGCTATCATGTGTTTTTATGGTAGCGTAGCTGTCACTTTATCTGTGTATTTATTTCTTACTATATGGTGGGATGTTGGTGGCGGATATAATGAATATGATACAGAAAACAAAAGTATCACCATCTGGCGTAGAGGTTTTGGAAACAAAACGATTTTTTTAAAATATACTAGAGATCAAATGCAAGCCTTAAAAGTAGTGGTAAAAGATGGCTTAAATCCAAAAAGAGAAATTTATTTATGTACTACTACAGGAGCGCAAATTCCATTAACAGCAGTGGGAGAACCAATGCCTTTGGCCGAGTTGGAACAGAAAGCCACACAGTTAGCACAATGGCTAAATCTAAGCTTGGTAGGAATGCGGGCATAGTTTAGTGGTAAAACCCTAGCCTTCCAAGCTAGTGATGCGGGTTCGATTCCCGCTGCCCGCTAGCTAGTACATAACAACTAGTACATAACAACTAGTACTTCTAGATATGAAATAAGGATAGAGATCAATCAACTCCTAAGTGATTTTCCATGCAAATATATGATACGATTACGTTCCAAGAAATTTCGTTAAGTTTCAGACAAGAACTTTCCTGAATCTTATCCATTTCTCTACTTCTTGACATTATAAATGTGTAGAGCTCAGTAAAGTTTTAGTTATTTTTACATGCAAATATATGATCCTATTAAATTATCGGTCACCCACCAAAAAATTTGAGAGTTATGCGAAGCTTCTCCCACCTCACGCTAACCTTGACTTGACATTCAAAGATATGATAAGATGATACTGAGATAAACTTATCTGAGTTTAAAAGAAAATCTTGAAGAAAATATTTTAGATTCTAATAACTGCTAATTTGTTCACAAATGAGTAGTTGTTTACCTATTAGATTTACCTATTAGAATCAGACTAGAATCATAAGTTTTTTAAAATTCATATTTGAAGGTTAAGCGAAGCTTGAACAACTTAAATCTAGAAATAAGTAGACTTCAATAAAGTCACTTGCTCAACCACTACTCCTTTATCTCGAAATTCATATACCTTCTCATCTGGTATAAATTTTGTATGGATTTGGTTAGAAATCAATCATTGTTCACCTAAGATCCAATTTTGTCATATACTAGGATACAAAAGAATAGGAGAACAGAATGGCTGGAGGTTCAACAGGCGAACGACCTTTTTCTGATATCATTACAAGCATACGCTATTGGGTAATCCACAGCATTACCATTCCTTCTTTATTTATTGCAGGATGGTTGTTTGTAAGTACAGGATTAGCCTATGATGTGTTTGGAACACCAAGACCAAATGAATATTTTACGCAAGAACGTACTCAAATTCCATTGGTCAACGATCGCTTTAATGCAAAACAAGAATTGGAAGACTTGTTATAAATATTCATACATATGAAAAAGCAACCTATTAATTATCCAATTTTTACCTTTCGCTGGTTAGCTATCCATGGTTTAGCCGTCCCTACTGTATTCTTTTTTGGTGCTATAACGGCTATGCAATTTATTCAACGTTAAGATTATCAATAAGATTAT
>Ga0080003_1000003_pt1 | contig 155646 bp, 162 predicted proteins | sample JossMetagenome_FD_69206 | JGI IMG/M metagenome (GOLD analysis project Ga0080003, IMG submission 69206) | Hot spring microbial communities from Joseph's Coat, Yellowstone National Park, USA - JC2_E (SPADES assembly) (version 2) | ecosystem: Environmental > Aquatic > Thermal springs > Hot... | reverse complement strand
CATGGGGGCCCTGGCCTTCATAGCCGCGTTCCTCATAGTCTACTGGAGCACGTTCGCTGTGCTCTGGGGCGTCGTGGCGCTGATACTCGCCGGCCTACCGCTGTTCTTCATGTACACGTTGCCCAGGAGGTACGGCTTCAACAGGTCCCTAGGGGCAGCGATAGGGGTAGTATACTGGGTCGTCCTCGGGCTCACGTCATACTTCTTCCTCTACCAGGACGTGGTCCAGGCCGCGTCTAAGATGATTAAAAACAACGTCCCAATCCACCAGGTGTTGATGGCCACTGTGCCCTACTTAATATACTGGCTGGTCATAAACATGGCCGTCACCATAGCCGCAATCTACGTGACCTCAACGAAGCTCCCTGAGGAGGGCAAGCAGCACGTAAGGGCTGGCTGGTGGATCGTAATAACCACGTTCGTCGGCCTTATCCTGTCGTTCCTCGGCCCCTTCGGCCCCTACGCCTCGGCCAGCTACGCGATAATCCCGTTCCCGTGGGACACGGTGACGGCAGCCGTTGTCGCCCTTGGACTGTTCCTCTGGGCAGTGCACTCAGGGATATACACCAAGGACCTCGAGGTAGTCCTGAGGGACATGGGCATAATCAAGTGAGCGCTACTCGTAAACGCCCCTTGATTAATGTCTCTTTTTTATTTCATTTTTCTTGCCGTCTGGGCTCTACAGCCGCTCATGAGCCCGCAGGTGTTCCTAGGGCCCTGTGGGCGAGGCGGAGGTCCCTGGGCGCGACGAGTGATCATAAACTAATGAGGATAAACGCCTAGGGACAAACGACAAGGGACTCTTAACGAAGAGCACTTGAGGCCTAGGCCTACATGAGGGCAAGGCTTTCCGTCTATGTAATTCTCTAAATAGGAAAACTTATTAGGGCCTTTCTTAATTTAGAGAACGGTGAGCGGCGTGGCCGGGAAGCTCTCGATCTTCCTGATCTCGCCTACGTATGAGAAGCTCCTCTCGACGGCCGTCATAGTTCAGGGCGCCGTTGCGCAGGACATGGAGGTCTTCATATTCGCCAGCTTCGCCCAGGTGGCCTTTAAGAAGGACGAGGTTGAGAAGTTCTCAAAGCTTGGCAAGGACTATGAGGAGTACAAGGACGTCGCAATGAGGTACCTGGCCTCCAAGAAGGTGAGCTGGTACTCTATGCTGAGGGACGCCAAGAAGATGGGCAAGGTGAGGATAGTGGCCTGCAGCCTGGTCGCTGACATGCTTGGCCTTAAGAAGGAGGACTTCGACCCAACTCTAGTTGATGAAGTTGCTGGCGTCGCCACATTCGTAGAGGAGGCGTCAAACTCCGACTTCGTCCTCTACATATGAGCGCCCTTCATAGCGCAACTAGCGCAGAACTCATGTTTTTGTTTACAACCCTTAATCGTGGTGCCCTGCACAGGGCTACCCGCCCAGAGGGAAGGGGCCTATGTCGCAGCCGCGCCTCGCCTCCTTAAGCCTCTGCTCCTCCATAATCTTGGCGGCGCGTCGCGGCTTACAGGGCGCCTGTGATGGCCTCTTGGCCCCCTCAAGCTGTTAGCTACCGTAAACCTAAAACGCTGCCTGTTGGCCTCCTCCCTACACTCCTTGCCAGCACGCCAGAGTAGCCCTGCAAGGTCATCATAAATCTGCGCGTAGGCCAGCGCCTCAGCCCTTCAATGGCCTGCCCAGGCTGAAAACGGCTTTAAGGCCTCCCCTCCTCAGTACGTTCGGGAAGGCGATGAACGCCGCCGCCTGGTTCACTATAGGCTTCCTGGTTATACTCATAGGTGTATTCATAATAATGGCCGCAGGGATATACGAGGCCTACAGGCAGGCGTCGCAGGCGCAGGGGCAGAAGGTTCAGGCCGGCGGCGTCATAATGATAGGTCCCATACCAATAATATTCGGCACGTCCTGGAAGATGACAATAATTGCAATAGTCCTGGCCATAGCCCTAATGGTCATAGCTATAATCTTCATGCTAGTGGCGAGGGGCATGGCGACGCCCTCTGGCCAGGCCGCCGCGGCCGCGCTGCTGGCGCATAACATAGCTTAAGCCCCCGCAGGCCCTGGACGGACGAGCTAGCCTCTAGTGCAAGGAGACCCCTAGAAAGGGGGCAAGACTTCTCCTCTCAAGCTAACAACTGCTCCGACAAACTGGCAAGGAAAAGGGGAGCGCGGGGCCAGGGTCTAGCTAAGGCCAGCGGCTACCTCACGGGAATCCCGCCAGGCCAGCATATACTGATAGTATGGAGCTTTCCTGACGTGACCTTTGAGGCCATATACTACCTTACGCCCACGAAGGGCGGGCTAACTTCCCTCAGCACGGACACCTTAGCCCACCTTCGGCAACGAGGCTATTGGAAGCCGTTGAGAAGCTGCTTTGTTTTTCATAAAGGTTTATAAAAATCGGGGGTTAAGAGGGTGTAAAACCTCGCCTCTCTGAGGCGGGGATGGATAGCCCCCTTTGTAGTTACATTTAAATACTTCTCTTTCAAATATCCTATTGATGCCCACCGTAGGGTTCCGTTTCAGGGCGTACACCGACGAACAAACGTTGAGGGCGTTAAAAGCCCAGTTGATGTTAGCGTGTGAGGTATACAACACCCTGCGGTGGGCAGATATCTATTTCTACCAGAGGGATGGGAAAGGTCTCACTCAGACCGAGCTGAGGCAACTAGCCCTAGATCTGAGGAAACAGGACGAGCAATACCAGCAACTTTACAACTGAAAGCCTCGCCTCTTAAGGCGGGGATGGGGTAGAAAAGCTTATAAGGCCTCATTTCCATATTGGAGGTGGTGGAGGTGGTGGTAAAGCTAAGGTGCCCGTACTGCGGCTACGTCTGGGAGTATAAGGGTAAGAAGACCCGTTATGTCACCTGCCCTAACTGTATGAAGAAGGTGGACATTCAGAAGAACAGGGTGGAGTAAATGCTCACGGGCGGTGAGGGAGCGCTAACCGTGACGGTTAGAATGAGGGTTAGCCCCGAGCCCGAGGACGAGCAGGCAGTACTTGACCTCATGAGGAGGTACAGGGACGCCCTCAACTACTCAATAAGGGCAGTAATAGCCAGTAAGGCCCTGAGCCTCACCAAGGCCCATAAGCTCCTATACAAAGAGCTGAGGGAGAGGTACGGCCTACCAGCCAGGGTTGCCCTGGACTGCTACAGGGAGGCCATCGCTATAGCCAAGTCCTGGCTTAAGAACCCGAGGAAGGGTAATAAGCCCACAGTAAAGAGCCTTAGAATGTGGCTGACGCACGAACTGGGCTACAGGGTCAAAGGCGACCACGTGGAGCTGGCAGGGAGTTACAGGCTCAGAGTCATCGGCTGGGACAGGAGGTATGACGACTTCCCTAGCAGGGAGGCCAGGCTTGTATTTAGGGACGGCGAGTTCACGCTCTACATAACTAAACAGGTGCCAAGGCCGGCCAAGTACGCCCCTAAGGGGGTGCTGGCAGTTGATATAAATGAGAGGCAGGTCGTAGTTGGCAACTCAAGCGTTGAGGTAAGGATAGAGACGCCAGTTGAGAGGGCCCTGCGCTACAGGAGGCTCGCTGAAAGGCTTCAGGGGAAGTACTCCTCCTCAAGGTACAGGGCCTGGCGCAGGAGGAGCGGCGTAAGGAGGAGGGTAAGGCACTTCCACAGGAAGGCAAGGGACATTATAGAGGACTGGGCCAGGAGGACGGCTCATATAATCGTGTCGCTAGCAAAACAAAGCCAGCTGGCGGTAGCCAGGGAGGACCTCACGGGGCTGGTGGAGAGCCTAAGGGAGCTCCCAAAGGACCACAGGACTGCCCTGATAGCGCTCGGCTACAGGAGGCTAGGGTTCTGGCTTGACTGGCAGGCCGAGAAGGGCGGCGTGCCGCTGTTCGTAGTTGACCCAGCTGACACGTCCTCAACGTGTCCAAGGTGCGGCGCTGAGCTCGTAGAGGTTGGCTATCGCAGGCTCAGGTGCCCTAACTGCGGCCTTGAGGCTGACAGGGACACCATAGCTGTACTTAACATTGAGGGGAGAGCGCTTAGCAAGATGGGGGGAACTCTGGCCTCCCCGACTGCCCCCCAGGTGACAGATGTAAGCCCGAACAGATGGGGGAACCTGTGAACCGCCCTAAGGGAACCCTCGCCCTTTAGGGCGGGGAGGAGGTCAGTTCTACATTATGATAAGCACAATACTTTGACGTATTACACTCAACGACCTCAAACACTTTCGTATCAGTCGTCCAGATTGGCAGAATTGCTTAGGTAAGGGGACCAAATGAACAAAGCGTATCTTTATTATAAAAGGTGTTATTTCTATACGCCCTAGCCGGACAACCTCCCTGGCATAACGAAGAGATCTTGTATATCCCGCACTCCTTTATATTTTCCCATCTTTTTTCTCTGAAAAACTTAAAACTGTTTTCCCATATATCTTTTAGGCTATCCCTTCTTACATTACCTTCTCTTAAAAACTTTCCAACATCAATAACTCACATCCATAAACATCACCATTTGAATCCATAACTAGCCTTGACCTTCCTGCCTCATGGCCTTATAAATATCTGATGCAAGCCTCCTTCCAGCTTTAGTTAAGTCATAGTAAATGCCGCTCGGCTTATGACCCATCTCCCTAGACTTAAACTTAAGCCACGGCTTGACCGAGGAGGTCACCTCCCTTTTAAGTTGTCCCCTGAACCTGGTAAGATACCCCCTAGCCTCCAGGTCGCTGCAGGCCCTCTCTATTTCATCCTCGCTGTACTTAGGGGCCCACCCGCTGGCCCCCATGAGCCTCCTGGCCATGTACCATGGGCTGTCAGGTCCATACTTATATATGTGCGTCAGGATGAGCTTCTCCAACTCAGTTAGAGAGGGCTCCTCACCATCATTTCCTTCCTTCAATTCTTGACATCACCCACTCCTCGAACGACTTCCTCAGCGAGGAGAGCTGGGCGGGCGTGTTGTCGCTCAGCCCCCTGGCGCTCAGCAAGGCGTCCACAAGGTCCCTCGAGAGCTCGTCGAAGACCTTGTAAGTCACCTCGCCCCAGGGCTCCGCCTGGTAGGTCCTCTCAAGCAGCCTCACGCCCCCGCAATGGGAGTCCTGCGTTATCTTGTATGGCTCAAAGGTCGCTATGACCGGCTTGCCGAAGTAGCCCGCGAGTATTGCCAGGTTCTTAGAGCCTAACTTGTTATAGACGCAGCCGTCAGAGGTCACGTTGTCAGCCCCTATAAGTACCAGGTCCGCCTCTCCCACGTAGGAGCTGGCGGCGGCGTCAGCTATGAGCTCCACGTTAACCTTCCTCGACCTGAGCTCAGCGGCAGCGTTCCTGCCCTCGCCGCCTGGCAGGCTCTCAAGTACATAGACCTTAGTCACCATGTCCTTTATAGCAGAGAGCACGTCAACCACGTTGCTGCTATAGCTTATTGTTATCACTGTGGCGCGCTTGCCCTTGATCAGGTCCCCGGCGTGGGCCACCACCTCGTCGTGGGACCGCTTCATATACTCAAGGAAGGCCTCGGCACCCTCCTTTAATGTCCTGCCGCTGTAGCATGCCTCCCTCAGGGCCCAGACAAGGCTGTCTATGCTGCCCATGGTTGGGTTAGCAGAGATCATGAGGCTTGAGATATCGTCAACGTTATCGCACGAGGCCCGCCCCGACTCCGAGTCCTCTATGACGGCCTTTGCAAGGGCCTCAGCGGACCATGCCGCCCCCCTTACCTGCTCTGACGAGACTGCTAGGACTGTCCTCCTGATGCCCTCTAACATCCTGCCCCCGCTTCTATAAAAACGGCGGGGATTTTTGCCTTATCTTATGCCGCGGCAGCCGCCGTGGGCCTGTGGACTTGAGGCGATGTCAATAGATGCGGATTTAAACCCGTGCCTGGATACGGTATCCAGGCGTTGCCTGAGTTGAGGGACGCCAGAAGGTCTGTGGACGTGCCCGCGTCCGTTCTAGCCATAACGCTGGCTATAATGGTGGTGCTAGTAGCCCTTAGCGCCTACTCCCTGAGCGAGGTGCAGTCCATAAACAGGAGGCTGAGCTCTCTGAGCTCCTCGGTGTCAAACATAAACAACACTATAATGTCTGAAGTCTCAGCGAAGCTCGCCTATGAGAGCGAGGAGCTCGGCTCGCTTCTGTCTGGGCTGAACTCCAGCGTGAGCTATGAGGTGTCGAGGCTTAACAGCACGATAAAAGAGCTGAGCGTGTCCCTCAGGTTCCCAGTGGAGATTGTGGACGCCCTTAACGAGACGGTCTTCATACCCAGCGCGCCCACAAGGGTAGTGACCCTCGACCCAGCGGCCACGGAGGACGTCATAGCTGTTGGCGCCGCTGGCCAGCTCGTGGGCATTGACAACAATAGCCTCATCTACCTCCCGCCGCCCTTCAACTACACCGTTAACAAGCTGTACGAGAACGGCTCCGTAAAGAACATAGGGAGCACCTACACCTCGCCTAGCATAGAGGCCATACTGTCTCTGAGGCCTGACCTTGTAATAGGCACGGCCGGGTGGGGCTATAACAACTATATAGCGTCGGTCCTAGGCCAGTACGGCATACCCGTGCTCCTCCTGCCCTCCTACAACTCCCTCAGCGACGTCTACGAGTCAATAATAATGGTCGGCGAGGCCACAGGGCACGTCCAACAGGCCGTGAGCACAGTGGAGAGGGACTCAGAGCTCATGGCCTCTTTGGAGTCGAGGCTTTCTAACTACAGCCCTGTGAGCGTGGCCCTTGTCAGCTGGATAAACCCGACCTATGTGACCGGCGGCGGCACGTTCCAGGACAGCATGATATCGCTTGCGGGCGGAGTTAACGTCTTTGAGAACTCCACAGGGTGGCCCGTGATAAGTGCCGAGGAGATGCTGAATTCAAACCCACAGGTCATAATAGTTATGAGCAACGGCGGCCTCTTCAACGAGACCAGCCTCATACAGTGGCTAAGCTCATCCATAGGGCCGGCGTATGAGAACATCAGCGCGATAAAGTACGGCAGGGTCTACGTGGTGGAGGGCTGGTACGAGAGCCTGCTAAGTGAGCCGGCGGTCCTACTACCGTACGGCGTGGAGCTGCTGGCTGAGGTGCTCCACCCCCAGGCGTTCAACATAACGCAGCCGCCGGGCGTCATATCACCGTCAACGCTCAGCCTGCCAGGTGCGACGTCTTGAAGGCAAGGGGTCTGACGTGGGCGCTGTTGCCGGCCCTGCTGCTAGCGGCGTGCCTGGCCTCGGTATCTGTGGGGCCCTACTCAAAGGTCGGCATAGTGCAAGTTTTTGAGGCCCTGTCGGGCCGTGGCGCTCCTAGCACGTACCTTTACATCCTGTCTTACAGGCTCATGAGGACTGCGGCCGCGATCGTCATTGGAGTTTCCCTAGCATCGGCCGGCGCCTCGCTCCAGTACACGCTGCGCAACCCCCTGGTCGACCCATACCTTGCTGGGGTGTCTTCAGGGGCCCTCCTGGGGGTCACCCTGATGATATACCTTGGGCATACTGGCTTCCTCGAGCTCTACGTCGCTGCCCTCGCCGGGGGCCTCGCGACCCTCGCGGCCGTCACGCTAATATCGTTGCTGGCTGGAGGCGGGGCCTCCACGTTTCTCATAACTGGAGTGGCAGCCTCCTACGTTCTGACAGGAGTCACCATGTTCCTCATGATAGGGCTGGGCCCTAAGCTGCCTGGGGCCCTTTACTGGATGTTTGGCAGCGTCGCCTTTGTCACAAGGCCCCTCCTGCTGAGGTCCGCGGCCGTAGCAGCACTGTCGATAGCTGGCATCGCTACGCTCACGAGGTACATAAACACGTTCATGCTGGGCGACGACGTCGCTAAAAGCCTTGGAGTTAGCACAGGCCTCCTTAGGACAACAGTCTTTGCCCTTGCATCGTCAGCCACCTCAGCAGTTGTGGCTATGTCGGGCCCTGTGGGCTTCATAGGCCTCGTCTCCCCGTGGCTCGCGAGGAGAGTTTATGGGAGCAGCTTCTCCCTGGCCCTGCCGGCGGCCGCCATGATAGGCGCGACCCTGGCCGTGGCCAGCGACATAGCTGCCAGGCTTATACTCTACCCATCAGAGGCCCCTCTTACTGCAGTCACAAGCGTCTTTGGGGCGCCGCTGCTGGTCTACATTCTCCTTAAGTCAAGGGGTGAGTCGCCCTGGTAAGGGTCTCCGTCAAGGGTCTAAGCTATTCAGTGGGCAGCATGAAGATATTGAATGATGTGAGCTTTGAGCATGAGGGCGGAACCCTGGTAGTGATAGGCCCCAACGGGTCAGGCAAGACTACGCTGCTCAGATCTATAGCTGGGCTGACCAGGTACAGCGGCGTGGTTGAGATAGAGGGCCTGAGCCCAGCAAGGTATAGGAACTACATGTCGTACGTCCCAGCCCAGCCGAGCCTGGACCCCATGGCTAGGGGCCTTGACATAGGGCTCGCCATGAACTACAGGTCGCCTGGGAACTTATGGAGGCAGCACTTCCGCGAGTGGCTTGCCACGTTTGGCGTTGAGGGCCTGACAAACAGGGCTATCTTTACTATGAGCAGCGGGGAGCAGAGGCTGCTCTTAATAGCGGCCGCGCTCTCGCGCACGCCAAGGCTGCTGCTCCTGGACGAGCCCACTGCATTCCTTGACATGACGAACCAGGCCAAGGTCATGAAGGTTCTTGCCGAGCTCTCGCGCTCCGGCGTCACGATTGTCATGGCAACGCACGACCTGCACTACGCCTCCCTGGCCGACAACGTGGCCGTCCTCAGCAAGGGCAGGCTAGTAGCCTTCGGCAGCCCGCGCGAGGTCCTAAACGAGGGCCTGCTAAGCAAGGTCTATAGCGTAAGCATAAAGAAGGTCAACGATGATCCTCCTTTGTTCCTGCCAGGGCTCTTTTAAAAAGATTTTCTAAATGAAAGCATGTGTATTAGCTTATATTTCACCTGGCCCCAGGCTTAGGCAGGCGAGAGAGATGGTATCTCTCAAGAGGTATGAGCTTCCGTCCCTTCCGTACAACTATGACGCACTTGAGCCCATAATAAGCTCTGAGACGCTGAAGTACCACCACGACAAGCACCACCTCGGCTACGTCAACGGCGCCAACGCTGCACTTGACAAGCTTGAGAAGTACCTCAACGGCCAGCTGACGGACATAGACATAAGGGCGGTGAGCAGGGACTTCGAGTTCAACTACGGCGGCCACCTGCTGCACACGCTCTACTGGCTCAACATGGCTCCCAAGGGCAAGGGCGGCGGCACGCCGGGAGGCGCCATAGCTGACGCCATAAACAAGCTCTTCGGCTCCTTCGACAAGTTCAAGACGCTGTTCGGCAACGCCGCCAAGAACGTCGAGGGCGTCGGATGGGCGCTGCTCGCCTACGACCCTGTGACAGGCGACCTCAGGATACTTCAGGTTGAGAAGCACAACAACGTCGTCACCGCTAACCTGCTGCCGCTGCTGGCCGTTGACGTGTTCGAGCACGCCTACTACATAGACTACAGGAACGACAGGGCCAAGTACGTTGACAGCTGGTGGGACCTGGTAAACTGGGACGACGTGGAGGCCAGGTACCAGAAGGCCCTGAACTCGCCTAAGCTCATAATTTAAGTTTTAAACGCTTTCTTTTTTAAAGTATTAGACCTTATTACACAGCTTTATAACTTTCTTCAGAAAAACTAGAACATGAGGCGAGAAAATGACAGTAAAAGTCTGGATTGAACCACGTGAGAACTGCATAGCCGACATGGTATGCGTGAGCCTATGCCCTGACGTATTCGAGATGAACGAGATTGATGGCAAGGCTGAGATAATCCCAAAGTGGAGGCCCGATCCAGATAACAAGCAGCAGGGGAGCAGAAGCGAGGGCACCACTCCTGACGATTTCCAGGACTGCATCGATGCGGCTGCTAATAGCTGCCCAACCCAGATAATTCATTACGAGGGCCCTAAAGGGTCGCACTAAGGCGGCTCTCCTCCTAAGGCTAAACCCGTAGGTCACCACAAGTGACCCGCTTATCATGAATGACTGGTTTTTATATAGTACCTGAAGGCTTGCCCTCTCCGCCCTGAGCTCCCCCGCTTAGGGCCCTCTCTGACGAGACCCTGACCGCAACGCCGAGGGCCTTAAGAAGTGACAGTATGACGCCCACGGCAAACGCTATGTCGGGGTCCGACATGGCCCTAAGCAGCGCCATAGGATCTGAGTACGATGATAATAGGTCAAGGCTCTTCCTAAAACCATCCGAGGTCCTCCTTATGACCTCCGCCACCCGCGGGTCGCCCAAAGTCTTGGAGAGCTCTAAGGTAACCTCGGATATTCCCCTCACAGAGACCACGAGGCCCTCGACTATCTTGTCCAACTCTTCAGGCGGCAGCCTAGTCTTAAGGACCTTCGCTATCTCCTGTGAGGCTGAGAGGGCCCACTCCGCCAGCTCCTTCGATGGGCCGCTCTGGTCGCTCTGCTTGGCAAGCTCCTCCAGCGACGCTGGGAGGCCTACAAGCAGGGACGATACGAAGGAGCCCAAAGCGGCCCCGAGCACCTGGGCGGCCTTAAGCGCGTCGTTCTCGCTCAAAGCTGGGTCTCCCCGATACTTTAGCCAGCCTAGCTTTTAAAAGCAGTTGCACGCAATTAACCTCCTAAAGCTGACTTCAATCAAGGTGGCGGATCGTAGCCGTTAACTTCATAAAAAGGGTCAATTGCTCAAAAGCCTAAAGTTAACCCTCTTAAAGCCAACACGTCAGGGAGACTGGTGACAGCTGATGACGCAACGCGCTGTCGAAGAAATGGTGTACGAGGCCGTCAAGCGCATACCCAGAGGCAAGGTCACAACCTACGGGGCCATAGCTAAGGCCCTCGGCATATCGCCCAGGGCTGTGGCCAGGGCGCTCAGCAAGAACCCAAGGCCGATAGAGGTCCCATGTCACAGGGTAGTGATGTCAAACGGCAGGCTGGGCGGCTACTCCTTCGGCGGACCTGAGGCGAAGAGGAGGCTCCTGGAGTCTGAGGGCGTGAGATTTGACAAGTCGGGCAGGGTGCTGAAGGAGCACATAATTAGGGACCTGAGCATAGATAAAAATTTATAGTCTGCGCCCAATAATAGTAAGGTCGTTGACTAACAAGTAGGTGATATCTATGAGCGCGGCCAAGAGATCAACGTCGTTTGCAGTGATGGCTGCAGTGGTGACCCTAGCCACCTTTGGGGCCAGGGCCTCGAACAACATGATAGCGACGACCATGCCCCTTCTGGCACATCACCTCTTCAACTTCAACGGCCTCGAGGTAGGGCTACTCGCCATGGCGTTCATGGGCAGCACCTTCATATCAACCAGCTTCATAAACGCAAGGCTGCCCGCGAGAAGCAGGAGGAGGTTCTTCATAGTATCAGCTGTGGCCTACGCCGTCCTCTTTCCGTTCTACTCAAAGTCCAACCCAATTACGATATGGGCGCTGGCCGTGGCCGCAGGGGCTGTGCTTGGGCCGATAATGCCTAATATAATGACATCGGCAGGCGCGATCAGCGACTCAAGGCAGAGGGAGAGGCTGCTCACAATATACACCCTTGCCCTTAGCACCTCCCTCCTCATCGGCCCTGCCATAGACTCTGTAATAGTTAAATACGTTGGACTCAAGGCCTCCTTTATCTTCTTTGAGCCCATAGCAGCCCTCGTTGCCGCCACTGCGCCCCTGGTCAGGTTCCCCGAGGAGGGGCGCCCTACCGATGGCTCGGCCAGGCCCAAGGTAACCTCAGTACTTACCAACAACGGGTTCATAGCCGCCTCGCTTAACAACCTGACGTACTCTGTTCCCTTCGCCTTCATAACGAGCTTCGCTGGCCTCTACGCTGAGTACAGGTTCCACGTAAGCAGCTCCTTGGCGCTTCTACTATACTCGCTTTTCTACACGACGTCATTCCTAGGCAGGCTCATACTAGCCGTAAGGCCGCCCTACAACATAGTGAGGCTCATGACGCTCTCCTCGACCCTCACGCTGATAGGTCTCGTAGCCGCCTGGGCCTCTCCTACCATACTGGTTTACATGGTTGCCCTGCTCATCCTTGGAATCCCGCATGGGCTTACGTACACGCTGAGCGTCATATCAATATCTAGGACCTTTGAGCCAAGGAGCCTCAACGCCGCTAACAGCTACTTCTTCTCAATAATGATGATTATTGGTTCTGTGTTGCCAGCCGCCCTTGGAGCTATGGTCACCGCCGCCGGCTACCAGGCCACAATACTAAGCGTTGTGCCCATAGTGGCTGTTATCTTCGGCGCTACCATGTTCTTCGCCAGGAGGGCCTCAGCAGTGCTTATCAGGCCCCCCATGGCCGCTGAAGGCCCGTAGTCTAGCTTTTATATTACTACTTACAATAGTAAGCAGGGCTTAACTTGGCTAGGGCCTCCGAGGTTCTCAGGCAGTCGGCCGGGGACATGTGGAACCAGTACGTGAGGAGCGGGTTTGTTGGGATGCTTTACGATGGAACTTTGCCAAGGGACGTGTTCAGGTACTACCTGATACAGGACTCTAAGTACGTGGCTGAGATGCAGAGGGCGGTCATAAGGGCGGCCTCCCAGGCGCCCCTGCAGGAGGCAGTTAAGGTTCTCCTGGCGGTCTTTGCTAATCCTGAGCGCGGGGCTGAGATACACTCAAAGCTTTTCAGTGAACTCAACATAAGTGAGGCTGAGGTAGGCTCGACAGGCATGAACCTGACGAACTACGCCTACACGAGACACCTTAATTACTATGCGTCCCTTGGCTGGCCCCAGTTCCTGGCAGCATGGGCCCCCTGCATGTGGGGTTACAGCGAGGTCGGCAGTTACGTGGCTAGCTCAAGAGACCCCCTTTACAGGGCCTGGGGAGACTTCTACGCATCTGATGACTACAACTCTCGCGTGAGGGCGTTGCTTGAAGTGCTTGACAATTATAACGTGACGCCGGAGATGCAGAGGGCCTTTGTCAACAGCGTCAGGTTCGAGATATCCTTCTGGGAGTCAGCCCTAAGGAAAGAGCCTACTATCTATTGAGCCCCGCGCAAGGCTATTAAAGTTGCTGTCCCAGCTTTACATAAGGGTCTTATGGTAAGGACTCGCAACAGGCTGCTGCTGGAAGTGCTTGAGGTACTCTCCGCCCCTTACTCTGTGCTCTCAAGACTCATGCCCCAGATGGCTGCCATTGCCATTATAATAGCTATAACTGCCTACGTATTCATGTACTTCCAGCACATCGATCTAGTGTCTGCAATATATGCATCTGTAGGTCTAGTGACTACCATAGGCCTCTACACCCCGCCATTAAATGCTATGCCCAGCTCTGAGAAGCTGTTCCTGACCGTGCTGGTCTTGGCCTCAGTAGCAACCTATACTACCATAGTAATGAATATAGTCTCAACTGTAACTAAGAGGACCGTGTGGATTGACGCCAGGGCCAGGTGGAGGGCCTCACACATGAAGGACCATGTAATAGTGCTTGGCGACATGCCTGAGGTGGCGACTGAGCTGGACAGGATGGGCATTGAGTACGTTATGGTTACAAACAACGAGTCCCTGGCCGCTAGCCTTCAGAACCACAAAGTAATAATAGGGAGCCCCACAAGCGAGAGGGAGCTAAGGGCAGCCGGGGTAGAGTCCGCGGCAGTTGTCATAATAGCCCTAGACAGCGACTCTGACTCGCTCACCGCCCTCATCAGGGTGAGGAGACTTAACCCGAAGGTCAGGACAGTAGTGATGATACATAACGAGGACCTCACTGACGTGTTCCTCGACTCTGGGGCGACACAGGTGGTTAGGCTCAAGAGGTTCATAGGGAGGGCCCTGGCAGGCATGGCGCTTTCAGGCAACCTTGGCGGCGTACTTCTAGAGTCCACCGAGGGCAGCAGCAAAGCGCTTCGCCAGGCGGGCTACGGCATTGGCTTCTTCAAGGTTGAGAAGAGCTCTAAATGTGACGGCATGACCTTAAGGGAGCTGCCGAAGGGGGTCATACCCGTCCTGGTTGAGCGTAACGGCATCTTTACGCCGTACTTCTCCACGGACTTCAAGCTCAAGGAGGGTGACGGCCTCGTAGTGCTGGGCGACCCAACGAAGTTCACCGGAATAAGGGAACTATGCTCTGCGGGCGGTGGGCCAGCTTGAGGGCGCTTATAGTATCCTCTCCAACACTAGATAAGGTGAGGCTTCCTAACGGCTTTGTCAGACTTCAGGCCGGAGGGCCCGCCCTTTACGCTGGCTTTGCCCTTACAGCTCTTGGATATGAGGTGTGCGCGCTGGGAACTTACGGCCGCCTGGTCAGCCATACTGTAAAGCTGGAGTCATCCCTTGGCATAAGGAGGCTCTGCTGCGAGGGCCGCGGCGAAGGTTATGTCTTTGCTCATTACTATGACTCCGAGTCACCGGTGAGGAGATCAGCCATAGAGAGCTTTTCCGGCCCGCTCACTGCCGATGACATTTACTCTGCCCTTAAGGAGTGCGACCCTGACCTTGTAATAATATCCCCCGTATACTCTGAAGCGCCTCCAGAGCTCCTAAACTCCAGCGGGCTCAGGGGCAGGAAGATAAGCGTTGACGTGCAGGGCTTCTCAAGGAGCCTAGGCGACGGGTGGTGGGAGAAGCTGAGCCCTGAGCATGTCTCCCTGGTTCACATCTCTAATGATGACGCGGTGGAGTCTGTCGCTGAGATCCTCGCGAGGATGTTCCCCAACGTCCTCTACACGGTAGGGCCTGGCGGCGCACTGATATACGTTGACGGCAAAGTTACCGCCGTGCCCTCGCCTCAGGGCAACGAGCTGCTTGAGGACAGGACCGGAGCGGGCGATGTGATGCTTGCGCTGGTCTCGCACAGGTTCCTCGTGCAAGGCCTACCTCTTGACGAGGCCTACCTCAGGTCTCAGGAGGACTTCCTTAAAATAATGAGAAAAGTTTCAAAGGTTAAGGTGCTTGGCCAGTCCTGACCTTGGACAGCCCCTTAGGTTATTTTTATACTTTTAAACTTGCCCCACTCAGCCAAATCATAGCGGGAGCCAGCCGATGTTACTTAATGACTTCATAACTCTGGGCGGCCTGCTAAGCCTGCTGAGCGGGGCAGTGGCCCTGGCCACGAGCTACATAGCCTTCGCCTACCAGCGCATGGTGAGGACATCGCCTCTTCAGTACATAAGCCTGGGCTTCCTGCTGCTTGGGGTCGGCCTAATAGTCCAGGGCTGGCTAAGCCTCTCCCTCGGCGTGGGCGTTGGAAACGTCTACGAGGACGCCAGGCTGGCGTACATAGCTGGCGTCAGCTACCTTGTACTTCAAAACGTGGCGTACCTGGTCTTTGCGGTCGGCTATACAAAGGCCGCCTACTGGGGCGCCGCCGCGGCAGTGCTGCCTATAATGCCAAGGCAGCTGAGGGAGTACTTCCTGTTAGGTCACCTGGTCTTTGACGCCTCCCAGGTGCTGTCCATAACTATGCTCTCAATTGTCATCTTTGAGGGCGGGCTACTAGAGAGCAGAGGAGGCACGAGGCTCTCGAGGCTTATAATGCTGTCCTTTGGGGTCCTGCTGATATCACACATCACCATGCTTTACGCCTCTGCCGTCAGGAACCCGTATTACTACATATACGGGGAGCTGCTGCAGTTCGTCTCCTTTGCCCTCATAGCGGCCTTCCTGCTGAGGTGGAGCAGGTATTGAGCAGGTCAAGCCCCAGGAGCAGGCTGAGGATATACTACGACGTGCTGAACAGCGTGGCTAACGAGGGGGGCAAGGCCAGGTTCTCCCACGTGCTCTCAAGCGCCAACCTGCCCTATGACAGGTTCCTTATGTACCTCTCTGAGCTGGAGGAGAAAGGCTTTATAATAGAGGAGAGGGGCGAGGACGGCAACTACCTAGTGCTAACCGAGAGGGGGGCGGCCTTCTACCGCGAGCTGAGGAGGATGAACTACTTCCTCAGGGGCTTTGGCCTGTCCCTTTGAGCGTGTACTCGGAGTACAAACCGCTTATTTATACTCAAAGGTTTATCTTACATGACGAAAACATGAACTCACTGAAGGACACGATAATAGTCTTCGGAGGGGGCAGCTACATAGGTTGGCCGATCACAATGCACTTAATTATGACGACCAATGACGACGTTGCAATATTTGATAATATGCCTACAGGGGCCCCCGCGCACACGGTGAGCTCCGACGGCCACATGCCATCAACAGCCGTGGCTGAGGGGCTCAATGCGTTCAGGGGGCATGCAGTCAGGGAAATCATGGCCTCCGAGCTTAGCTACGTGAGGGGCGCTGAGAGAGCTGACGATGTCTTAGCCAAGCGCGGGCAGGGAGCCGAGTCGATGAAGGAGTCTATCTACCCCTATGCCAGGTGGAGGGACCCCTATATCTACAACGGACACTGCTTCAGCCTGCCAAGGGATGTCGAGGGGCCGCTGACGGTAAACGATATTATGAGTTTGAAAGGCTTCGGGTGACCTCCTTGGAGGAGCTCAGGGTGCTCCTCCTGGCTGAGTATGATAGAAGGGTCGGGGGCCTCAGGAGAGGGCCCTCCCTAAGGCTTGCGAACCCGCCGCCTGGCGTAAGGTATTTCACGCTTCCTAGGACGTCAATATATGAGGCCCCCCTAAACTACAGCGAGGTGACTCCTAGTAACATTATTAGGAGCGCCGTGGCGCAGCTGACCAGGGCTCTGAGGCCCCCGGTAGGGGAGGGTTTTGATTTAGTCCACGACTTCTTCATGGACCTCACGCGCATCTCATCTCCTTGGGTCCACGAGAACGACGAGAGCCCTGGCCAGTACCTCAGCGAGTACTTCAACATGCCTGCTGCTGTCAGGTCTGCAATAGTGGGCACTATCATTGATAGGCTTAATGACGATAACTGCAGGGCCGTTATAACATGGTCTAAGTGGGCCTACGAGGGCTTCGTGAGGGACGGCGTGCCCGCCTCTAAAGTGTATGTGGTCCCCCCTCCGATGATGCTCGGCGAGAGGAGGCCCCACAGCACGGTCAACGTACTCCTGGTCGCCAGGGACCCGCTGAGGAAGGGCCTTGACGTTGCGCTTAAGGCTTTCGCGAGGACCCTTAAGTACCTCAAGGACGTAGTTTTGATAGTCATAGGCCCTGACGCCACAAGGATAGCCAAGGCCAGCGGCCTGAGGGGCCTGGTGGCCTTTAACAGGGTTGACGACTTTACCCTTCATAACGTTATAATGCCTGAGACGGACATCGTTCTGGCGCCCAGCAGGGCCGAGGCCTACAACTTAACAGTCCTCGAGGCCATGGCGCACGGCGCGGTCCCTATAGTTACTGACGTGGGCGCCCTGCCTGAGCTGGTGGGGGACGCCGGGATAGTAGTTGAAAGAGATGACGTGCTCTCCCTCTCGGACTCCCTTGAGAGGCTGGCAAGCGACGAGGGGCTCAGGAGTAAGCTCTCTGCCGCCGCACGCGAGGTCGTTAGGAGGGACCATGACCCAGAGGTGGTGGGGGAGAGACTCCTCAAGGTTTACATGTCCGCTCTCGAGGGCTGACGCCTTTGCTTCGCGGCGCCTCAAGCCTAGTAGTCTCCACAGCCTCCCTGAGGTTCGCCACGGCTCTTCTGCAGGCAACAGTGGCTATCTTCCTGGCTCTCTCCGGCTTCAGCGTGTCGATGATACCTTATGTAGTTATTGACCTTTGGGTCTCAACGGCCCTGGGGTCTCTCCTCGCCTCCTTAGCAGGGGGCACCAGGAGCGCCGTGGTGGCAGGCCTCTCCCTAATGGCAATAGGGCTCGCGATGCTCGCCCTACGCCCAGGGCTCTCTATCGTTGCCGTCGCCGCCGCCGGAGTCGGCTCTGGCATGGCTGGCTCTGTCCTTGCTCCATCACTCCACAGGCTCTCCTCCGGCGAGAGGCCCCTTGAGGGCGTTGCGACTTACTCCCTAGGGCTATCGCTCGGGCTCATAGCCGCGACCCTGACGTCGTCCCTCATGCCTAAGGGGTACCTCTGGCTCGCCTTTCTTATAGCGTCCATTATAGTACTTACCTCCCTCGCCCACTCCCTCCTGGCGCCAATCCACCCCAGGGCTAACCTTAGTGTCAGGCTCCCAGGGCCCAAGGACTTCGTAAGCCTCTTTAAGACCAGGAGGTTTGCCAACGCCTTCTACGTTAACCTACTCTACTCGACCATCTTCCCGCTTGTGCTCTCCTACTGGCCGCTCTACGCCGTTAAGGCCCTCGGCCTCAGCACGATGGAGGCCTTCGGTTTCATGGCAGCCATGTTCTCGCTGTCTGCCATGCTAAGGTTTGCATCAGCTAAAGTTTCAAGAGTCAGGAGGGTTAAGCTGGTAGCCCTGGGCCTCCTTGTGGTATCCACGGCACTCCTCTCCACGGGGCTCTGGCCTCTTGCGCTAGCCGGCCTCCTGCTCTTCGCTGTCCCGCACGCGGTCGTCTACCCCGTCTCCCTTTACGAGAGCTTCGCATCAGCACCTGACGAAGAGGTCAAAGCAAATTACGTTATATCGATATCCTCAGGGGTCGGCGAAGTAATCTCGCCGTTCATAGCGTCGGTCGCAATAGCCCTAGGGGGCCTTCACGGCACCCTTTACTTGGCTGCGCTGCCCCTAGCCCTCGGGGCTACCATTATAGGGCTTGCCATCCGTTGAGCAACCCCAGTTAAAACCCTTGCCTCCACAGGTCGCAGGGAGAGAGTCCATGGAGAGGAGGGAGATTGAGGACCTCAGGTCGCTCGTAGTGAAGGTAGCCGAGGGCGCGGCCAGGATGCTGAGGGAGGAGTGGTGCAGCGACTCAACTATGAGAGTAAGGGGGGAGACCATAAGGGCTGACCTTGAAGCTGAGAGGGCCATATACGAGGACCTGAGGTCCGAGGGCCTCAGCTTCAGGATGGTAAGCGAGGAGAGCGGAACCATGGGCGACGGGGAGTACACCTTCATAGTTGACCCCCTCGACGGCAGCCTCAACTATGAGAACTGCATACCTTGGTGCTCCGTATCTGTAGCTGTGATACCGCCAGGGGGCAAATCTATTAGCGACGCCGTGGCCGGGGCAGTTGTGCCAATAGGGTTCGGCAACACCGTATCGTTCGGCAGAGGCAAGGGGTGTTTTGAGGGCAGCGAGAGCGTGAGGCCGAAGGCCGAGGGGAGTAACCTGGTCTTCGTCTATGTGGAGAGGCCTGAGGAGACCACGAGGGTGGCCAGGGTCTTCACATACAGCCCCAACATCAAGGTTAGAAGCCTCGGCAGCTCCGCCCTTGAAATCTCGACCGTGGGGCTTGGCAGGGGACTCGCCTTCATAGACCTAAGGGGCAAGCTCAGGAACGTTGACGTGGCCGCCGCTATAGGCATAGCGAGGGAGTGCGGCTCTGTGGCTGTAAACCTGAGCGGTCAGGACGTCGGCGGAGCCATAGACAGAGTGGCCGTTGTTGGCGACGTAATAGTTGTCAGGAGGGAGGCAGCTGCTGGCCTCCTGAAGGTTCTGTCTGGCCCTCCTTGACCTCCCTGGGGAGCCTGTAACGAAGTATAGCTATCGCTCCTCCCATTGAGGCGACCGTCTGCGAGGCCGGCGACTCGCTGCCTATAACCACGACCTCACCCCTCTTGGCCTCAACTTCCTCCACTATCTCCTGCGAGAGCTCCCTCTCCCTGTCATCTATCGAGTAGAGGAGGCTGTCAAGTATGACGAGTGACTTAACAGCCCCGAGGTCCGCAGCGCGCTTGACATCATCAAGGGTGTAGGCCACTGTTTCGCTGTCTGTTGAGAGAAGCCTCATGAACTCCTCAAGGAGCCCCTGGGCCCTCACGCTGCTCAGCTCACCAAGCGCCTCAACTACGCTCTGTCTCCTTATGACCTCGTAGACGCCCTCAGCGCCGCCTGAGGAAACAGTGTCCTCGATGATCCTCAGGCCAGGGGCCAGCGACCTGACCTTTGAGGACACCTCATCCTTAAGTGTAGTGGGGCCGGCAACAACGATGACGCTTGCCCCCTCCCTCGAGGACTCGCTGATGACCTCGTTTGCAACCCTGTTGATTAATTCTTCAACGTTAGCCTGCCTCCTCGGGTCGTCCTTGGAGCCCAGGGAGACGGCGTTCTCGTAGAGGAGCCTCAGACCTATGGGAGTAAGTATGGCTAAGGCGTAGCTGTCGTAGTCAATGGCAACGATAAGCGCCTTTCCCTTGGGGCCGCTCGACCTAAGCCTCTCGAGGGGCCTCTGCCCCCAGCCCTCCTCCCTAATTATGGTCAGCCTCTGGTTGAGGCCTATGTAGGCCGACTGGTGCTTTCCCTTGACTCCGAACCTGTCGGGTCCCTCCTCTATTAGGCCAAATACCCTCAGGGAGCCTGTGAAGGGCTGGAACTCGACGCTCTCAACCCTAAGCAGGACCTCTATGGGCTTCCTCTCCTTGCTCTTAGCGTCCCTGCCGCTGACGTCCCTTGTAACTACCGTTCTGACCAGGTCCCCCCTCCTTAGCGTGAGGGCCAGCGCCCAGAGGTCCTCCTCGCTCCTCGGCAGCACCTCTATGGCCTTTCCTTTTGAGTCCAGCAGTCTCAGCTCCACTTCGCATCCTGCAAGATATAGGTGTGGACAGAACTGTTTAAAGTCTAGTCAGATCTCGCAGGTGGGGGCGAAGCTTGGCAATAGACGTCAGAAGCACCCTGCCAACCAAGATTAACCTAATAAGGCTACGAAGGGAGTATGCCACTATAAAGAGAATTAGGAGGGTCCTTGAGGAGAAGAGGGACGTGCTGCTCCACTACATAAGGAGCGTTGCTGATGACTACAACAAGTACCAGAAGGAGGTCTACGGCACGCTTGAGGATATGTACACCAGTTTCTACCGCGGCGAGGCTGCTGAGGGCCCCCAGAGGACCTGGGCGTTCGCCTCCTCTGTCAAGGAGTCACTGAGGGTTAAGGCGGGGGTCACAGTGATCTTCACTGTGAGGGCCCCGGTCTTCCAGCTGCTACCGAGCACAATAGCGACCCCAGCAATACCCCCAGGGGCCTCGCCTGACCTTGTTGAGAGCTTTATCATGCTCAGGGAGGAGCTCCCAGCCATACTGAGGCTTGTCCAGTACGAGGAGACCATAAGGAGGCTCATAGAGGAGCTTAGGAGGACGCAGAGGCTCATAAACTCCCTTGACTATGTCGTGATCCCAAGCTACGAGAAGGCTATAAAGTTCATCTCGATGGTACTTGACGAGAGGGAGAGGGAGGACTTCGTCAGGCTGAAGCACCTCAAAAGAATGCTTGCCGCCACTAGGGAGGCTGTCGCTAAGGCAGCAGTGCCCCAATAATTATGAATGCTACAGCCATGCCTATCAACGCTGCCAGGAACCTGCCCGGCGTCATGTTACCCATGGCCTTAACTCCCTTTACTAGCAGCACGACGCCTCCCACAACTATTATCGCTAAGAGCATTGCAACTCCCACGAGCACTACGACATTGGTTGCGGAGCTGAGCCCTGAGACGTTGAAGTGACCGAATATCGCGTTAACCGCGTACTGCAGGGACTGTAAGGTCACCCAGCTCACCCAGGAACCCCCTTACTCTGGGCGAGGACTAGGGGGATCCCGCACAGTAATACTGGGCCAGCGCAACGCAGTTTTGCCTGGCAGAGCGAGCCTTCAAAGGGGGTAGGCTTGGCGCTGGCGCAGGGACCTAAGGCGTGGCTCCTCACCATAGGCAACGAGATACTGATAGGCAGGGTAGTCAACACTAACGCATCATGGCTTGCTAGGAGGCTGACGTTCCTCGGCTTCAGCGTTGAGAGAATTATAGTGACGCCTGACGACCTGGAGGAGATTAGCGAGGAGCTCAGGAGGGCCATAGCGAGGAGGGTGAGGCTAGCCGTAACGACCGGTGGCCTGGGGCCCACATATGACGACAGGACCCTTGAGGCCGTCGCCCTGGCCTCCGGGCTTAAGCTGGTGCTCAACAAGGAGGCGTACGATATGGTCGCCAGGAAGTACAGCGAAGGCGGGCTCCAGATGTCCAAGGAGAGGGAGAAGATGGCCTACATGCCTGAGGGTGCCGTGCCGCTTAGGAACTCCGTGGGCACAGCCCCAGGCTCATGGCTTGTCGTGGGGGACACCATAATAGTATCGCTCCCGGGCGTTCCAAAGGAGATGGAGGCGATATTCGATGAGGAGGTCATGCCAAGGCTGCAGCCTTTTGCTCCGAGGCTTTCAGTTGTAGAGTGCGGCTTCAGAGTTGTAGGCGTTCCAGAGTCCTCGCTGGCCCCCTACGTTGAAGAGGCGGAGAGGAAGAACCCTGGCTGTTACGTCAAGAGCCACCCGAAGGGCATAGAGGTCGGGGCTCCCGTCCTTGAAATAAAGGTCTTGGCATCGGGGTCGAGCAGGGAGGAGGCGACGTCAAGGGCTCTCTCAGCCCTGGAGATGGTGAAGCGTGGGGCAAAGGAGCTCGGTGGAGAGATTAGCGAGGAAGGCTGTCCGTGACATGATAATAATAACCTTCTTAATAGCCATCGCTGGCGGCGCTTTAGTGGCCCTCAGCCCTCGCACTGGGAAGTCGCTTCTCTTTGTGGGCGTTGCAATAATGCTGGCGGCGCCTTGGATATCATACTTATTGATATTATGGACTTACAAGGAGAAGGTGATGAACGCCTAGCAAACCTTGCTACTCTGAGCTAAGGGCTTGGCTTTATGAGCGCACAGTTATATGCGGAGTTGCCATAACTTCAATAAAGTCGGCTTTTGCTGTGCAGATTAAGTCATGAAGTCCTCAAGGGTCCTCTTGTGGGCCTTAGTTTTGTTTACAAACGCCTCCGTGCCCCTCAGGGTCCCCCATGAGTACCTTATTATCGGGGGCCTCTCGCCTGAGGAGAGCACCTTCCTTACCCACTTCACTGTGAGGGGGTCTGACGGGTAGCCGCTGCCCTCAACCCCATACATGGACCTCAGAACCCCTATCCTGCGGTCCCTTATGACCTTAGCTATTATGCTGGCGGCCGAAACCGCAACATAATTAACGTCAGCCTTAGGCTCCACGACGAGCTTTCCCCTGAACCCCATGCGCCTCAGCTCCTCTGGGAGAGCCCTAAGCTCGCCGAACTTGTCTATGTAAATTGCTCTCACCTCCTGAGGCCTCACCCTCCTGAATATCAGGGAGATGGCGGTCGCCGCCGCCCTCTCCTCAAGCACGTTGATGTTCTCCCTGTCTATATCGGCCGGCCTGATCGGGACCACCGCAAAGACCCCAAGCCTAGTGAGCGGTGTATAGAGCCTCTCCCTCTGGGCCGGGGTGAGCTGCTTGCTGTCCCTGACGCCCATGTCGCGCAGGAGGCTCAGGCTGCCCTCCTCTATAGCGAAGGCCGCCAGAATTAGGTCCCCTACCAGGCTCCCTCGCCCGGCCTCGTCAACACCTATTATCCAGCTCAAGCCAATCCTTTAAGGGCAGCTCCTATGAGGGCTTTACGTTTTTCCTTGCTGGGCTGGCTGCTCAGAAGTCGACTGCTGGGCGGCCTGCTCCTCATTGAGCTGCTGATACCTCTGCTTCCAGTCCTCGACTACGTCGTAGCCGTAAACCTCCTTGAGGAGCTCCCTGCCCTCCTCGCTAACCATGTCTGGGCTCCACGGAGGCTCAAAGGTGATATCTATTTCAACGTCGTCCTCTTTTATGCCAGGCACCTTATCAAGTATTGCCTGCTGCACGTACCCCAGTATTGATCCCGTGACCGGGCAGCCCACTGCCGTTAACGTCATTAGGATCCTCACCTTAGGCCTGCCGCCCTCCCTCGTGGCCTCTATCTCATAGACGAGCCCAAGGTTGTAGACGTCGACTGGTATCTCCGGGTCATAGACCTCCTTCAGTGCGTTCTCGACGATCGTTATGAGGTCCGGGTCACCGCTGACCTTAAGGTTGGGCGGCCTGCTCTTAGTCTGGGACATTTCTTACCTCCTCCTTTCCTGCTGCTATATTTGCAGGGAAATTTTTAAAGGAGCGTCAGAAGCGTTCATAAAACTCCACATGCTTTTTATAAAATATCTTAAAAAGTTACTCGGTCCCTGAGCATTTAGCGATTCTAGCAGCATTCTTTCGAGCCAGGGACTGCCGAGCTCCTGGAAGTACACCATAGTCAATCTTAAAGCGCCTGGTGTGCCCTCCAGGACAAATGGTGTCTGGCGACGGGGGGTAGGGAGCAGCGGGGCTGGGAGTCAAGGCCCTCAGAGGCGCTCCTTAAGCTAATGGATGCCTATGGCTACGATGCCCTAGGATCTAAGGAGTGGCTTGAGGGTGACAGGCTGTACAGGCTCGGCTTTCAGTACGCGGCTGTGGAGACCCTGGTTAGGGAGTACTTCATAGGGGAGGAGCCCTTCAAGGGCAAGAAGGCATATGAGACTGAGTGGAAGGGCAAGCCCAAGTCAATAGTGTACGGGAGGGGCGACGTGAGCGCAGACGCAGTAATTGTTAGGAGGCCGTCCCCCACTGAAAAGACTATCCCCTGGAGGGCCCTACTTGACTACCTCCCCCAGCCGCCTCTCCCGCTCTTTGTAATAGACCTCAGCATGAAGTTCCTTCACACCCCCGAGGAGCTCTCAAAGCTTAGGCTTCAGCTGAGCGTGACCCTCTCCGTCATGAGGGAGTACCTCTGGGACGCCCACATGTCAGTGACAGGCACCGACGAGGAGACAGCCAAATGGATAAATGAGGTCATGGGCGTTAACAAGGTTGCAATAGTTAACGCAAGGCCAAGCGAGGTCCTCTGGGGGTACGACGCTGACAAGGTAATCATTCTGAGGCCTGACGCCTCCACGCCGCTAAAGGCTGACGACGTGATGACCGCCGACGCCTTCCTGTTGGGCGGCATAGTTGACAAGATACCAAGGCCAGGCCTCAGCAGGATGCTCGACAGCCTGGTCCCCTGGGGCGTGCCCAGGAGGATAGAGCTCAGGGGCTCAGTGATAGGCGTGCCTGAGCGCATAAACAGGATAGTTGAGATCCTCCTGAAGAGCCGCTACCTCTACGACGGCGACGTTGAGAAGGCGATAATAACAACTATGAGCAAGAAGGACAGGGTGGCTAGGGCCTACAGGGAGATCATGAAGTACGCAAGCGAAAGGAAGGTCGACAGGGTTGGAGGCGACTTTTACGAGCAGCTCAGGTCCTGGCTTTCGCTCACCTACGACGAGTTCCTTGAGGCTGCAAGGCGCGCGCACGTGGAGGTAGCGAACTGAGCCAGGGCCCTAGCAGGCCTGTATTTATAGCAGCAAGCCATAAGGGCAACGCAAAACGCTTATTTACCCTTCAGGGCCAGCCATAAACTGCCGGCCCGGCCATAGTGGCCTGGCAACACCCGGACTCACCTCGAACCCGGAAGTTAAGCAGGCCGCGTTGGAGCGGGCGGTGAGGTCCGAAAGGCCTCGCAGCCCCTCCAAGCCGGGGCCGGCACTTCTGCCAAGTCTGGTATCATATCAAAATAGGTCTCTACCTTAAAACAAGCCCTAACTTAATAAAATTAAAGCTGGAGGGCTCTTTGAAAGGGGTACCGCACTTGGGACTCTCGGTCAGGGGACTCGTCAAGAGCTTCGGCAAACATAGGGTCCTCGACAACATAGATTTAGATGTAAATGACGGCGAGCTCTTTGTTATACTCGGCTACTCGGGTTCCGGGAAGACTACGCTACTGAGGTGCATAGCAGGCCTTGAGAAGGTTGACTCAGGAAAGATAATTATAGATGATAAGGACGTCACTGACATGCCGCCCGGCAAGAGGTCCGTGTCCATGCTGTTTCAGAACTACGTACTCTACCCCCATAAGACCGTCCTCGAGAACATAATGATGCCTATAGAGAACGAGCGTGACGCCAGGAAGCGAGCCATAGAGATGGCTGACGAGCTTGGAATAAGGGACTTCCTCGAAAGATACCCCTCCCAGCTGTCAGGCGGACAGCAGCAGAGGGTGGCGCTCGCTAGGGCGTTGGTGAAGAGGCCGAGGGTTCTCCTGCTTGATGAGCCGCTGAGCAACATCGACGCGCCACAGAGGATCGCCGCCAGGAGGTTCATAAAGGACCTGCAGAGGAGGGAGAAGATAACTACCATTTACGTAACACATGACCAGATAGAGGCCATGGCCGAGGCTGACAGGATGGCCATAATGATGAATGGGAAGATACTTCAGGTTGGCACGCCAGAGGAGCTTTACTATGAGCCGGCCAACAAGTACGTGGCAGCCTTTATAGGTGACCCGCCCATGGCTGTTGTAGAAGGCTCCGCGTTTGGAATTAAGGGCTACATTGGCGTGAGGGCTGACGACGTCTCTATAGGCGATGGCCCCTATGAGGGAACCGTCGACACTGCTGAGTTCATAATGGGCAAGTACCTAGTTCACATAGTTGTAGGTGATGATATTGAAATTAGGGGGTACTCTAGCAGTAAGCCTAGGGAGGGCGAGAGGGTCAAGTTCAACATATTAAAGTACAAAATCTTTAGCGAGTGATGGTTTACCTGACCTCCTCCCTGCCCTAGAGGGGTGAGGCCCTCCGCCCCTTAGACCACCTACTGCGCGAGGGCTCAAGGCAGCTCATAGCCCTTGTCCCGCGTCCACGGCAGGTGCGACGGAACTCTTTTATAGCCGCATTTCAGCACAGACCCCAGGTGACTTCAGTGCCGGTTGAGCTCTCAAGCGTTGACGAGCTGGTCAAGGTCGCGCAGAAGGCAATAGAGTGCAGGGTCAAGAGGGTCACAAGGGACGGCAAGGCTAAGATAAAGGTCAGGACAAAGAGGTACCTCTACACCTACAAGGCAGACCCCGCCTCACTTAATGACGTGCTCTCAAAGCTCAACTGCAAGAAGGTAGTTGACGTTGATCAGGAGATAGCAGAGGAGAAGAAGAGGAGAGCTGAGGAGAGGAGGAAGGCCAAGGAGGAGAAGGCCAAGGCTGCCCAGCAGCAGGCGGCGCAGCAGCCGGCTGCCCAGCAGGCACAGGAGCCCGCCCAGCAGGGAGGGGAGCAGAAGAAAGAGGAGAAGAAGGAGGAGGGCCAGGCGGCTGGCCAGGCCACAAGCTAAGCCATATATCCTTCTGCATGAACTGAGCTGCAGGCGTTGGTCTTAAGCGCCACGTCCAGGAGTCTCTCTGAGACGTACCTTGCCAACAGCCTTCTGCTGAAGACGCTCAGTATAGCGATGCCTAGCGGCAACCTCATTGAGGCCCCTGAGGCCCTTGGATGTCCTCCGCCGCCCAGGTAGCGGGCTACAACTTGAACGTTGGCGGCGCCCCTGCTCCTCAGCGATATGGACACCCTCCTGAAGCCCCTCCTCTTTATTAGGGCCGCCGCGCTGGCGCGCGCCCTTGATATGATCATGGAGCCCATTATGCTGTCTGACGGAAGGTCAAAGTCCCTGACGATGGCCGCTACTGCACACCCTCCGCCTCTTGAGGTGTAAAGCCCCTTGAGCTCCTTTGATGACCTCGAGAGCTCCTCAGCCAAGTAGTCGTTAAGCCTTGATTGTAGCTCCTCGTCCCAGAGGACGCCTGAGAAGAACTTCTTAACAAGCGTCTCCTTCCACTCCCCATTCTTAACGCCTGGAGGCGAGGTTGATGCCCTGAAGAGCTTCGGGGCCATCGGGTCATCCCACTTCCACAGGTCGGCGGCGCAGACGGCGCTCTCAAGCCTCCTTAGGAAGTCGTCAGCCTCAACCCCGTATAGCTTAGAGGCATACCTTATCACGACGCCGGCGCCGCACGTGCTCCTGTCTATGAAGAGCCTGGCGCCAGCCGAGAGGACCTTGTTTATGTCCTCCTCTGCCCACACGTGGTGGTCGTACCACTCTATGTTAAGGTCCTTGGAGCTGAAGGACCTGAGGGCCTCAAGCGCCCTGGGCGTCGACTCTGAGTTGTAGCCTATGTCCATAAAGGCCAGTGTCGAGCGGGGCTCCAGGTAAGGCGCCAGCCTCTCAACAGCCTGGTCAACGTTGTACGGCTCCGCAAACAGCACCGAGGCATCCTCTGGGCGCACGCCAACTATCCTCAGGTAAGAGGCCGCTGCCCCCACTCCATCCAGGTCGTTGTGTGTAATTATGAAAACCCTTCGGTCAGTCCTTGACCGTAACTCCATACTTCCTCGCCGCTTTCTCAAGCTCGGGCCTCAGCTTATCGTAGGTCTCCTCAAGGGTCTGTGATATCACCTTCGTCCCGCCTATCACAGTTATGAAGTTTGAGTCGCCCTTCCACCTTGGGACGACATGAACGTGCATGTGGCCAGGGACGCCGGCCCCGGCAACGTCGCCCACGTTAATGCCTATGTTAAAGCCCTCAGGCCTGTAGACGGCCCTGAGGGCCTCAAGGGAGGCCTTGAGGAGGAGGCCTATCTCCCTCATCTCGTCATCTCTCAGGTCCTCCGGCGAGGCCACGTGCCTGTAGGGCGCTATCATCAGGTGTCCAGTGTTGTACGGGTACCTATTCAGTATCACAAAAGAGCGCCCGCCCCTCAGGACGACAAGTGACGCCCTGTCATCGCTGCCCTTGGCCGCCTCGCACAGGAAGCAGCCGCTGTTCTGCTTGCCGGCCACGGTAGCTATGTATGCCATCCTCCATGGGGCCCAGAGGATCTCGTACCAAGACTTTGGCCAGTCCATCTAAGGCACCCTGAACAGCGTGAGCTCCAGTAGGAGGGCCAGGGGCAGGGCAATTAAAATAAACGTAACGAACGGCATGCCGGGCTCCAGGACGACCTCGCTGTCATTAGAGCAGGCCCTCGCTATGGCCTCCGAGGGGCTCTCGCTGACGGCAGAGGAGCCGACTGGAAACCACCACCTTGTCCTGTGCGCGCTGCCGCAGCTCAGGATAACTTTGAGGCCCTCCCACCTGCCCCCCAGCTGCCTAGCCTTAATGTACGCCACTATTGGCCTTGCCGCCACCTCGAGCAGCGATGCCAGGAGCACAATAAGCAGGGAGGGCGGCATAATGGAGCCAGGAGGAGGGGCCGGTATCATAAGGGCGATGGCCAGCGACGCCCAGACGTCGCCGGCGCCCATGAATCCAAGCGCCGCCGCTAGAGCCACCGCCGCCGGGGCCACCAGAGACTCAAGGTAAAACGCGGCGAGGAGCCTGAGCGGGTAGAGCCCGAGGTAGGCGATAAAGGATATGACGGCTACCACCTTTGCCCCAAGGTACCAAAGGTGCTCAGGAACAGACCTGTACTGCGCGTCAAGGACCGCAGGGTAGATGGCAACAGCGGCTGTCAGGGCCCAGGGGAGCCACAGAGGAGGGCCCAAAACGTCACTCCTCCTCTGCGTCCCTTATCCCATACTCCGTTATCGCAAATACCGTCTCCCCCTCGGGCAGATGCGGGGCGTCCACGATCCTAGCTATCCTCTTGTTGTTCCTGCTCTTCTTCAGCTGAACCCTTACGCCCGGCGCGTGGGCCACCACGTTACCTCCAACAGCAGCGGTCGGGTCGCCGTAGAACACGTCAGGCCTTGCCATTACCTGGTTCGTCACCACCACGGCTATGTCATAGACCTCGGCAAGCCTCATGAGCTGGTGCAGGTGCTTGTTGAGCAGCTGCTGCCTCGATGCCAGGTTCTCCCTGCCTGGGAACTCAGCCCTGAAGTGGCTGGTCAGAGAGTCGACAACTACAAGCCTCACGGGCTCCTTATCTATCATCTCGAAGAGCTGGTCCACTATTGCCATCTGGTGGTGGCTGTTGATAGCCCTTATCCAGTATATGTTATCCATAACCTTGTCAGGGTCAAGGCCGAGACCCCTGGCCATCTGATCTATCCTCTCCCACCTGAAGGTACCTTCCGTGTCAATGTAAGCTGCCTTCCCGCTGAGGCCTCCCTTGTCCTCAGGTAACTGCACGTTCACCGCCAGCTGGTGGCATACCTGGGTCTTGCCAGTGCCGAACTCGCCGAAGAACTCCGTTATCTGTTTGGTCTCTATGCCGCCCCCCAACAGGTCGTCAAGGGCCTTGCTTCCAGTACTTATCTTCCTTACGGCCATCCTCTCCTTCTTCAGCTCCAGCGCAGTCTTGAAGTGTATGTCAAGGGCCTGCCTGGCTGACTCGACTATCTTCTGCGCCGTCTGAAGCGGTATACCGGTGGCCGCCGCTATCTCCTGGGGTGTGGCCACCGCTATGGCCTCAATCGTGGCGTACCCGCTCTCTACGAGCTTCTCCGCAGTTGTAGGCCCTACCCCTGGCAGCTCCGTTATGTCCTTGGGCTTCTTAGCCTGAGCCTCACTAGCCTCCGTCACTTTCGCTCTCCTAGGTAACTGGACAGTCCAGGCCCTATATTTCCAAGTAAGGCCCCTGGGAGGCCCTGCGCCCTTTATACTGAAGCCATTGTAATACTCTGCCCTACGACTCCCCTCGCTGTATGAGCACTTATGACAGCGGAAGTGATAACTATATAGTAAAATCTACATAATAATTCAATTAAGTCAGTCCTGTTGCACCATTGAAGTGCTAGAGCAGCCCGAAGACGTACATCAGCAGGACCGCAATGGCCGTAAGAGCTGCGGAGCCCATCACTACTATCTTCCTGTACTGCGAACTTGAGGACAGCAGGGAGAGGAAAGCCTTCTCTATGACACCAGCCATGAGCGCCAGAAGTATCAGCTGGGCTGCCTCCCTAGACGCAATTGTAGCATGTGAGTAAAGCGTCCCGACCGCTATCACTGTACCAAGGACGTTGCCGAGGGCCCCAACGAATATAGCTACGGGGAGAAAGCCCGGGACTAGGACCCCGACCAGCTTCGCCGCCGCCGTTATTATAAAGAGCAGGAGGGCGAACTCTATTATTCTAAAAATGGGAAGCGGCGCTGAGGGCGGCTCAATGTTAGCCGGGCTCAGGTCCTTAGACCTGATGAAGCCCAGGATCAGGAGGACCACTGTTAGGATCAGTATGGGCGCCGCCAACAGCTTGATGAGTGCTGAGGAGTACGTGACGAAGTACGCGGCGGCCAGCACCTGGACTATGAAGAGGGGTATGTTAGACATAATCGTATTCAAGGCCAGGGAACCAGATACCTCCTTCTTCTTATTGCTCAGGTCTATGAGGCTAAGGGTCACAGTAGTGCTTGATATGAGCCCGCCCACTATTGTGAATGCCAACAGCCCCCTACGTGACACCCTCAGCGCCACGTACTGGGCGAAGAATATCACGGCCACTATGACTACAGTCAGCCAGAACTCGTATGGGTTGAAGAAGCCGTAGGGCCCCACGAACTTGTCGGGCAGCAGTGGAAGTATTACAACGGAGATGACAAGCAGGTTGAGGAGCGCAAGGAGCTCCTCACGCCTTATCCTTGATATAGCGTTAAGCAGCTGGGTCTTGTAGAAGCTCAGGGAGGCCACCAGCACTGATATTAGGGTTCCGTCAAGGTAATAGCCAAGTCCTACCAGGACGCCAGCGGAGAAGACAAGTATCATGCTAACGTAGGTAGTGGCGCCGGTTATCCTCAGGGACCGGGCCCTCTCAACGTATATGGCCGTTGCTATTAAGGTTATCGATATGAAGGCCGCGGCTATCATGTAACTTCCAGCGTCGCGCGAGAGCAACGCCGTGACATAACCTAACATTGATGTAAATATCGAGGTCCTTAGGCCTAGGAATATCTTGGAGCCCGTTATCTTCCTGTACTCGTTGAAAAGCCCTACTATGGCTCCGACCGCGATGGAGAGCAGCAGTCCCTCGGCGTAGGCCATGATCCCAAGCTCTTCTGCTGCAAACTATACTGCGCAAGGGGCTTTTAAACGTCAGGCCTACTGACGCGCCTCAGCTCCAGACCACTATGGGTATATACATCTCCTCTGGCGTCATGCCGCTGTGGTTGCCCCTTAGCCTCAGGGCGGGGTCGTCCTCGCCCCTGTAGGTGTAGTGGTACTTAGCAGTGGGGCTCTTGGCGACCCCAAGGTAGTCGCCGAGCACGTTGTTGACCACGAAGTCGCTCACCCTGCCAAGTATGCCGCTCTCTACGACCTCCTGCTTGCTCATAACCTCCAGCGAGTACCTGTCCCTCAGCAGGTCCCTTACGTTCTCCCTCGTCCTGAACCACACGGCCCTTGAGTCCCCGTACGGGGGCACCTCAAGCTTGTTGAGTAGCTCCTCATCGTTGTTAAAGAGGTAGACCTTGTCGACCGTGACCTGCCCATGATCTGAGAGCAGAAGGAAAGTATACTTGTCCCTGTACTTCTCGGCCAGCTTGTTTATGTGGTTCAGCACAACCCTGACCTCCTCAAGTATCAGGTCCCTGTGCTCGCTATTGAAGCCGTAGCCGTGGCCTATGTGGTCAGGGTTGTCATGGTAGACGTAGATCATGTCATAGGGATCGCCCTCCAGGGCCTCCCTCAGGGCCGCCAGCATCTCAAAGGAGCTCGAGTGCGCCTTTATCTTGGTCAGCCCCTCCTCAGGCCTAGAGTTAAGGTACGTCTTTGTCAGCTCGCCGCTCGCGGCGCTGCCCGACATCAGAGCAAGCACCTTAGCGCTCGTCTCCTTAAGCCATGGCCTTACTGGGAAGGCGCTCCCAAGTGAAACATAATCTATAGTTCCTGAGCCGCTCTCACCCATGTATGAGTACTTTATTCCGTTTATCACGCCTCCGAGCCTCTTGTTAAAGACAGTGTATCCCACCAGGCCGTGCTCGCCGGGGGCCTGGGCTGTCATCAGTGTGCTTAGGGCGGCCGCCGTGGTTGATGGAAACACGGTGGTGGCCTTCATCACTTTACCGCTGAGCCTTACGTTGGCCTCTGAGAACAGATCCCAGCTGAGGGCGTCAAGATATATCAGGACCAGCCTCTTGCCCGTCAGCTCGAGCTGCCTCCCAATGCACTGCCTCTTGACATCGAAGAACGACGCTAGCCCGCATGAGAGCGAGTACAGGTTGCTCTCGCTGGAGTAGTCAGGCCACGTGAAGCCCTGTCCTTCCAATTGACATCCCAGAGAGGGGTCCAGGGCAAAGCTTTAACTTCTACTATTAGCAGTGCTGTCCGCGCCGTCGCCCCCGTTGCTGTGGCCGTCCTGAGCTCCTGTAAGACGTGACAATAGGACCTTGCGGACCAGCTTCGGATCGACGGCATAGCCTCTCCTCATCTTCAGCACGGACCCAACCAGGTAGTCGAGGGCCTCAGGCTTGCCGTTGATGAAGTCGCTCACTGCCTTCCTCTCCCTGGCTATCACGACCTCCACAGCGTCCTCAATGTTGTTTGACCTGGGGGGCAGGACGTCGCTCAGCGAGGCGCTTGGGTTTAGGGCGAGCTTGGGTAGCGAGTTGTACTTAATTTCATCGTAGCTGTAATCGCCTGACCTCACAAGCCTCGTCAGCCCAGCTATGACGTCAGGGGATGGCCACGAGCTGGCACCATAAAGATCTGCGTTGAGCTTCTTCAGGAGCCCCTTAAGGTCCACCGCTATCATCCTGGCTGCCAACAGGGGGTCCGCACCCTTGTCGAGGGACTTGAGGTAAAGGCTCAGGGCTGGCCTATAGAGCACTATGCTCCATGCCTGCCTCCTAGGAATGCCCCTTGCAGTTATGACGTCCATGTACTTGGCTGGGTCCCTCAGAGTCAGCGGTGCCGCCTCAATAACCAGCTCCTTCATTGATATTGGCGGTATGTCTGGCTCAGGGAAGTAAAGGTACTCCTCCTCCGTCTCCTTCGACCTCTGGGGCTTCGTCAGCCTCCTAGCGGGGTCCCAGCCCCTGGTCTCCCTTTCAACAGCGCCGCCCTGCGATATCAGCTTCTCCTGCCTGAACAGCTCGTACTTTATAGCCCTCTCGAGGTCAACAGTGCTACCTATGTTCTTCACCTCGACCCTCTCGCCACCCCTGACGCTTATGTTGGCGTCAACCCTGAAGGCGCCCTCAAGGCGTGGGTTCGTGGCCCCTATGTACTCCATCATCAGGAGCAGATACTCCACGAACCTCCTGGCGTCCCTCGGGCTCCTCAGCTCAGGCTCTGTGACGACCTCTACCAGGGGCACGCCGCTCCTGTTATAGTCAACGTAGGCCGCCTCGCTTGAGGTTATAGAGCCCTCGTACTCCGTCCTACCTGGGTCCTCCTCGACGTTGATCCTCCTTATCCTGACCTCGCGCCACTCGTCGGTGTCCGGGTCGTAGTACCTCGCCCTGCCCCCTAGGCAGACGGGGGCCCCTCCGCCGCCCTGGTATTGAGTTATCTGGTAGTCCTTCGGCAGGTCCGGGTAAAAGTAGTGCTTCCTAGTGAATATCATCGCCGGCGGCGTCTCGCAGACCATCAGCATTGAGAGGGCCGTGGCGAAGACCAGGGGGCGGCGCCTCGGCACTGGCAGAGCTCCAGGAAGGCCAAGGCAAACGGGGCACACGTTAGTGTTGGGCTCCATGCCCCTGTAGTTTGACCTGCAGTCGCAGAATAGTTTCGTGCCGGTCTCTGTCATCTGGACGTGGACTTCAAGGCCTATCATGTGGTGACTCACGCCATCACACCCCTTAGGCCTGTGACATCCTCGACGAGCTGACCCAGGGCCATGAGCTTCCCCTCCTCAAGGGGGCTCGCCATAAACTGCACCCCGAGAGGCAGCCCATCATAGAAGCCGGCCGGCACAGCAAGTGATGGAACGCCGGCGAGGTTAGCTATGACTGTATAGACGTCAAGGGCGTACAGCTTAAGCGGATCGCTTATCCTCTCCCCAAGCCTTGGGGGCGGCGCGGGACTCACGGCCCCAGCTATGATGCATTTCTTTGTCATGCCCAACACCTCGTCCCTTATGATCCTCCTCCCCTTGGCGGCCGCCACATAGAACTCGTCACGGTAGCCCTCGCTGAGTGCCATGACGCCGAGCAGTATCCTCCTCTTTACCTCCCTTCCAAAGCCCTCCGAGCGCGTCGAGGTCACAGTCTCGGTATAGTTAGGCCTTAAGACCACGAATGGGTATAGCTTGCCGTCGTACCTGGCTAAGTTGCTGGCGGCCTCTGCAAGGGCTATCGTGTAGTAAACTGGCAGCGCGTCCGGGGCTGAGGGGAGGGAGGCATCATAGCTTACCTTCACGCCCTCAGCCTCAAGCCTGTCCAACAGCTTCAATATTGTAGACCTGACCGGCGGGTCTGAGCCGTCTATCATCTCGTGAGGCACACAAATGCTCAGCTTCGACGGGTCCTCAGGGGCCACTGAGGAGGTCCTAGTAGGACCCGCGTTAAGCGTTGTAGCGTCGAATGGGTCATGGCCAGATACGACGTCTAGCAGCATGGCCACATCCTTGACGGACCTTGCCATGGGGCTTATCTGCTCAAGGCTGTTGGCGTAGGGTATCAGGCCGTACCTGCTGACCAGCCCATACGTCGGCTTAAGGCCAACGGTGGCTGTATAGGCCGCCGGAAGCCTGACGGAGCCGCCCGTGTCGCTGCCGAGTGCAAGGTCAGCCCCTCCATAAGCTAGCACCGCGGCTGAGCCGCCGCTGCTCCCACCCGGCACCCTCTCAAGGTCCCAGGGGTTGTGGGTCGGCCAGAAGGCGCTGAGCTCCGTCGTGCTGCCCATGGCGAACTCGTCCATGTTCGTCTTCCCTATTATTATGGCCCCTGCCGCGAGCAGCCTCTCAACGGTCGTGGCGTTGAAGGGCGGCACGTAGCCTGAGAGCATCCTGGAGCCAGCGGTGGTCGGCGCGAACTTGGTCGATATGTTATCCTTAACTGCAACCACGAGCCCAGCCAGGGGAGGCCTCTTTCCATCCTTGAGAAGCGACTCCACCTCCTTGGCCCTCCTCAGCACGGCCTCCTCGTCAAGCAGGGTTATGAAGCCCTTAACCTTAGGCTCCCACTTCTTTATGTTATCATAGATCTCCATGACGTGCTCCTCCGGCGAGAGTGAGCCGCTAAAGATGCCCTCAAGCACGGCACTCGCTGTGGCCCTCCTCACTCTAGCCACCCCTCCACGGCACCTTGACCATGTTGTTCTTCAAGCGGTCGTCGCTAAGCCACGATATCTCGACGCGCCTCTCTGCGACCTCGTCAGGGGGGTTCAGCGTCTTGTCCCAGACGTTGTAGAGGGGGTCCACCCTAAGGTCCTTGTACTTGGAGACCCTCAAGAGCAGGGCCCTCACATTCTTTATATCGTTGCAAAGGCCCTCTAGCTCGCCCTTATCAAAGGACAGCCTGGAGAGCTTCAGAAGGCGGATGAGCTCTTCAAAGTCCCTGTCCTCACATTCCCCAAAGTTACTTAACACCTCAGACTATTGCAGAACTGACTGCAAGTTTAAATGGTTTGTGAATGTCTGTAGGGCTTGGACCCCATGATCCGCCCTGCAGTGAGAGGGCCCGGGAGAGGCGGCCCTCAGGCGGGAGCCCCGTGCCGTTGGGCCCGACGGCCGCCCATGAACGTCGCGGGGGTAGCGAGCCCCTGCGGCAAGAGGTGGAGGCCCCTAGGCGCAATGAATGAACGTAAATTGATGAGGATGAGCACCTAGGGACAAACGGAACGCGTAGAGCCGTAGAGCATGGCTTTTAACGTTTTTGCACAGGCCTAGACGCATATCTAAGGTTCTCTAAGGTCCATTAGCTGCGCCCTGAAGGACATGGGCCTCTAGGCCCTTAAGGAAGTTCAGGCCCATGATAGCCTCAAGGAGGTCTATTGTATGGGCTAACATCCTCCTAGCCCCGTCAAAGACGGGGTAGCACTCGTTAGCGCACCCCGAGGCCCTGGCCTTAGAGTAGAGCTCGGCCACCCAGAGGGCCTCCTCATGCAGTGACTCGTACATGGTGACCGCCTGCTCGCGGGAGAGCGTGCTGGCAAGGTCGATGGAGCGCATTACGCTTCCCTTGACCTTGCCGAACAGCTGCCTGACGTCAGGTGGCAGTTGCTTGTCATAGTCAAGGAGCCACTGTGCTATGGACACTACCTGGTCAGCTATGCGCTCGAGGCTCTTGACAAGAGTGAATATGTTAATGCTCTCTGCAAGAGTGTTCATCCCAAGTTCCTTGGGGCTCATGAGGCCCTGGAGGGCCAGGTTGAGCTGCTTGTATATGTAGAGGTACAGCTTGTCGACTATGTCATCGCGCCTGACCACGGTCTCTAGGAGCCCCCTCTGCCTGAGACCTTCGACTACGTCTGAGAGGTCCTCTATCATTGACTTGACCACCTTGATCATGTTCTCCACGACCATGCGGGCTGATATTGACGTGAGGTCGGCGACGGCCTTAAGTATTAGTTGGTCGTAGGATTCCTCAAGCAGCTCAAGCCCTATGGCCTTGGTCCTAACGAAGTTGGCAACCTTCTCGGCAACCTCGGAGGCGTCAGGGCTGAACCTAAGCACTATGGTGTCGTAGCCCGTCAGGTAAGCTGATATAACTTCCATTGAGAGGGTGGCGTCGCTTGCGTTAGGGCTTATTGTAATCTGGGCCACCCTCTCAGACCTGTTGGGCGCGGCGTCTGAGGCCCTGAGCCTTATCCAGCCCTCGGGGTTGAGCTCGAGGAGGACCTCAGCCCCCCTATCTATATTGAGCAGCTTAGCCCACTCCTTAGGAATAGAGACTATATATGTGGAGCCACCCGTCACCTGCACCTTTCTCTTAACGACGAAGCCGCTTGAGTTGGAGCTTCCGTCGTCGCTTTTCAAAGCTCTGTACCCTATATAGTGATTATCGGCAAAAGTTAAATATAGCTTGGCCTATCGCTTGAAGTACAAAACGCTTCGGCGCAACAGCGCGGGATCAACCATGGAGCCCACGCTGTTCGACGCGCTTAACTACATGGGTATCGTGCGCTTCTCGGCTTCAGGCTCCTTCAAGGGCGTGAGGAAGAGCGTCGCAGGTGCCCTCTATAGCCAAGGCCCTCTTCATATCTGATGCCAACAGGCCTAGCGGACTTTGCTATCTTTGGAGCGTACCTAGCTGCATCCAAGGGCCTTAACGTAATAGCCGTCGCTATAATTGCAACGCTTGTGAGCACGGGCGGCGCCCTCAGGGACGTGCCTGTTGGCAAGGTCCTCATGGTTCTGAAGAGGGAGATTTACGCACAGTCACGGCGGTGGGCAGCATGGTCTACTACTTCACAGAGGAGCTCTCCAGGACATACGCCCCTGTCACCAGCTTCACCGCAGTCCTCCTGCTCAGGGTTCTCTCCTATGAACTTGAGCTTGAATTCCCCCCAAGGCTAGCTACCAGGGCTTATCGACTCCACTAAACCCTCGACAGCCCTTGAGGAGTGCACGCCCTCAACCCTGACTGACTCTATGTACTGAAGTTTGGGGAAGGAGCCCCTTATCATTACCATGAGCGGGTAGCTGCCGGCCTGCCTTGCGTAGCAGTAGCCGTGCTCACACTCCTCGACCCATAGCCCCTTAAGCACGGTGCCCTTCGGGGCCACCCAGGAGAGCTCGCGCCTGTCAAAGACGTGCCTGACAAAGTAGGTGAATGACTTAGCCTCAGCCTCGAGCTTCCTGTCGACCCCCCAGTCCATCATGAAGACCCTTGTAGTTGGGAGCGCCAGCAGCTTCCTGACGTTGACCCTCCTCACGAGAAGCCTTCGCCTGAGTATCTCATCCAGGAACTCCCTGTTGAGCCTGTAGCTCTCCCTCCTCTCGCCCGGAAGGCCCAGTATGAAGTTTATCCCCGGTAGCAGCTCTGGGAGGCCGTTGTAGCCCCTCTCGGAGCCTACCTTGTTTATGACCTCGACGGCCTTCATGGCGTCCTCGAGTGTCACCTTCAGGTTATTTATCTTGACGACCTTCGGGTCGACGCTCTCCACTCCAAGGGCTGCAACGTCGCCAGGCGTATGATATTTAACTATTACCTTAAGGGCCTCTGTTGACTCCTCGGGGTACCTGGCTATCGTGCCAGGGTTGACGTTGTCTATGTGAAGCACCTCAAGGCCTGGGGCCGCCGAGCGCACCCCCCTGAAAAGCCTCTCAAGCTCCTCGGACGACGGCTTAGGCCACTCCTCCGAGCCAAGGCCCGACGAGCCGTAGACCAGTATGTCAGCCTGTCGGCCTAGCCTGAAGTTCCTCACGCCGGCCCTGTAGAGGGCCTCCACCTCAAGGGCTATGGACTTCGGGTCCCTGACTATTGGTCTCCCCCTTAGGGGCTCAACACAGAAGGAGCAGCCGCCGCTCACCCACCTCGCGCAGCCCCTATATGTCTCTATCTCAGCCACCAGGTTCTTGCCAAGGTTCGGGTGAAACCTCACTATCCAGGCCCCGAGGACAGCGTACCTGTTAACCTTGTCGTAGCTCTCCCTCACCTGCCTCGGCGAGGCCCTCTCCTCGCCATACATTACTAGGTCGTGGACGTACTCCTCCGGGTCGCCAGTTACTAGAACGTCGAAGCCGTGGGTCTTAAAGAAGGACGGCGGGTAGGCGGCCCTGCCACCCTCAGGCCCCATGCCCCACCTAGCAGCCGGGCCCACCAGCACCTTGAGCGGGCCCTCAAGGGCCGAGGCCCACGAGGCCAGCTCCTCCGCCCTCGCCGGCCTGCCGCCTATGTACTTACCTGGAACCACGACGCCAGCTATGAATACCACCGCGTCGTAGAGCCTTAGGAGGTCAACCGGGTTACGCCTTGCCCTCAGCTCGTCGACAACTATGTAATGTACTGTGGCGTCCTTACTTGCGTCGATCGCGGCGCCGGCCATGTATCTGGCGTACACATCTATATACGGCGGCACCCCAAGGCCTCCTGGCTCGTCATTGTAGCCATCAATAATCATTATCCTCCTTGGTCGCAAGCTCCTGCCCTTGCTCAGTGCGCAGGGCGGAGGCTTTGAGCTCTATGGCGTCGGTAACCCTAGCCCTCGTCATCACGTAGGTCGGGTAAGTTCTCCTCATCCGCCAGGCGACCTTAAGGTCGAGGGGCTTAATCTCCTTTGCTGGCCCTTTAGGTGGCTTAAAGCCAAGGTCCTGCACTTATAAGCCCCGTTGCCATAAGGATACCATGTGAGCTGACTTGCTGGCCCTCTCAGACGGAAACCTTGTAGTTGAGGTTTACGAGGTCGGAGCCTATGTAGCGGCTATTTATGACGTGGGTGGCAGGGAGTGGCTCCTCAGGGGTGACGTGTCACGCCCGACCAAGGCAGGCATGGCCTTCCTGGCCCCCTACGCTAACAGAGTCAGGGGAGGCTCCTACGAGTTTGACAGTGTCACCTATGAGCTTCCCCGCAACCAGGAGGGCCACGCCATTCATGGCCTCCTGCTCAGCGAGGCCTTCAGCGTTGATGACATGGATGAGAGGAGCGTGGAGCTGTCAGCTAGGCTGAGGCACCCAGGGTACCCCACTGAGCTCCTAGTAAAGGTCAAGTATGAGGTCTCTGGCTCCCTCAAGGCCACGGCGACCTTCGTGAACGTGGGCCCAAGGAGGGCCCCGCTCGTGGTTGGCTGGCACCCATACTTCAGGGTGGCCGAGCCCTGGAGGCTTATACCTGAGGGCCAGGTCGTGCTCTGCGAGAGCGTAAACAAGATACCGACAGGCAGGCTACTGCCCCACGCCTTTGGTGATGACGGGGATTACGACGACTGCTTCTTGGTTCAGAGCGGCCGCATAAGGCTCGAGAGCCCCCTTGGACTGGTCTCCATATCAAGTGATAATATGAAGTTCTTCCAGGTCTACACAGGGGTTGAGGGGGCCGTGGCCCTTGAGCCCATGAGCGGGGCCCCAGACGCCTTCCATAATGGCCTAGGGCTCGCTGTAGTGGGGCCGGGGGAGACCAGGCAGTTCTCCTTTGAGGCAACCTTCAGGGCTTAGCCGATGACGCAGCGCCTCGCGGCCCTAACCGTAGCCCTCCTCGTACCTGAGCCCGCTGGGGTCGGCCTCTGAGATGACCTTCAGCTCCCCCTCGCTGAGCGGGGGTATGACGTCAACCCTCCCTGGCACGGTTATCCTCATGGACGCTGACTCCAGCACCTCCTTGAAAGGGAAGCCGTGGAAGACGGCCCTGAGGACGGGCCCCTGCTGAGTGAGCTCTATGAGGGCCCTGTTAGTGCATAGGTAAAGCTTCAGGCCCCTCCTGAGCCTCTCCTCGCCGCTGCCGGTAACGAAGTCGACCTTCGGGACCAGCACCCTGGGCTCGTGCCTAGCCCAGACCACTATCTTCCTGACGAGCGGGAAGAGATAAGCAGCGGCCGCGCCCCCAGGCAGCTTGACCCTGGGCCTCTCGTAGCTACCTATGGCCGTGAGGTTTACGTTTCCCTTCTCATCAATTTGCGCCGCCCCGAAGTACATGAGGTCCATGCGACCCTTGGCGGCCAGGTCAAAGGAGTCTATGGTGGTGAAGAAGCCGACGGGCTCCGGCTCCATTGAAGGGTCCCCCGTTGAGGGCCTGAGCACAACCTTAGACGGGTCGGGCTCGAAGGGCTCAGCCACGCTGTGCCACGTGAACCGCCTCCCAAGGTACCTGGCGGCATAAGCCATAGCAAGCGTCGGCAGGGCGCTGTCGAGGCCGTGATAGACGTAGTCCCCGTCCTCCACAAAGCCCGCCATGCACTTTACCATAAGGTCCGTTGGCCTTGCAGACATCAGGACCACCTCCTGAGGAGGTTCTGGGCCACCCACTCCTTGGCCGAGCCCTGCTTGGCCGCCTTGTAGTAGGCCTCTATAGCGGCGTAGTCAGGGTCGTAAGAGCCATAGACCCCCGTCGGCCAGGCGCCCCCTGGAACCTTAACCACGGCCGAGGTGTAGAGAGAAGTTGCCGAGAGCGTGAGGCCCAGGTCCCTCGTCATCGCCCTAAGCTCGTCGCTGCTTACGACCTGCTCAGCCGACAGCACGACCCTCTTGGCAGCCCTTATCTTGAGCTCGTCCTCAAACCTCGGCCCCTTTATTACAGCGTTTCCGTACTCGTCACTCACCTGAACGTGTACGAGGGCGACGTCAGGCTCTATGGCCTTCACGGCCACCAGGCTCTCACCTGAGAACGGGTCCTGCACGACCTTCCAGGTGCCTGCAGCCTCGTGGACCTTAACTAGGTCTGAGCCTATGATACCCCGCACCGGCATGAAGGGGACCCCCTGGGCCCCGGCCCTGAGGCCAGCTATAATCGCCCCGCACGTGTCCTCAAGGTACCTAATCCTCCCCTCCTCAGCCGCCCTCCTGACGCTCGGTGATAGCCCGTAGTGCTCAAAGGTTGCCATGGCGGCCCTGACACTCCTCAGCGCACCCATGGCAACCATGACGTCGAGCCCGAAGCCTGGCTCCCTGTCGACAAACGACAGGTCCTTTCTTCCGGCGCTTATCAGGGAGGCTATCAGGGCCGTTGGGTTCCTGAAGAAGGTCATGCCGCTTATAGTGATCTCGTCACCGTCTCTGACTACGTCAGCCGCCTCCCTTAAGGTTATGAGCTTCTCAGAAGGCAACGAAGGCACCAAGTTTCTTGCCTATCCTACAGTTTTATCCTTAATTACATGGGCTGTTTGGTGTAATCAACGCTTATATTGCCCATTACTTCCCTGGAGGCGGGGGCAGGCTTGCTGAAGACTACGTTCATATCACAAATCTATGACAACGCGCAGGGTCTCTTAGGGCAGAAGGTCAGCGCCTGCGGGTGGGTCGACAACATCAGGGACCTGGGCGGCGTCAGGTTCGTGATGCTGAGGGATAGGACGGGCATGCTTCAGGTCGTGATAAAGAAGGGCGTGACCCCAGACGAGTTCATCGAGGCGTCAAAGGACCTGGTGAAGGAGTCCGTGGCCTGCTTCGAGGGCACCCTGGTCGAGAGCAGGAGCAAGCTGAAGTACGAGCTACAGGCAACGGACCTTAAGGTGCTCTCAAGGCCCGTTGAGCCCATACCTCTTGAACCCGCCACGAGCACCGAGGCGCAGCTTAACGTCAGGCTTGACTACAGGTGGCTTGACGTCAGGAACCTCAAGGTCTCAGCAGTCTTCCAGTTTGAGTCCTGGGTCGCCAACAAGTTCAGGGATTTCTTTAGGTCTAACGGCTTCGTTGAGATCTTCACCCCAAAGATAGTCGCCGCGGGGACTGAGGGAGGAGCTGAGGTATTTCCAGTAATCTACTTCGGGAGAGAGGCCTACCTGGCCCAGAGTCCACAGTTCTACAAGCAGATGGCGGTGATCGCCGGCCTTGAGAGGGTCTTTGAGGTAGGGCCTGTCTTCAGGGCCGAGGCGCACCACACTGTTAAGCACCTGACGGAGTTCCACGGCCTTGACATAGAGATGGGCTTCATAGAGGGGCCCGAGGACGTTATGAACATTCTCGAGTCCTTCTTCAAATACCTTGGCAAGGAGGCAGAGGTTGACGACTCGCTGAGGGCTGTAAGGAACCACTTTGACCTGACCCTCAGGGTCCCAAGCAAGGTGCCGCGCATACCAATAAAGGAGGCCTATGAGATCCTAAAGGAGAGGTACAAGTATGAGATACCCTACATGGAAGACCTCGACCCGCAGGCCGAGCGCTACCTTGGTGACTATGCGCTTAAGGAGTATGACAGCGACTTTGTCTTCGTAACGGAGTACCCCTGGCGCGTGAGGCCGTTCTATACGATGAGGAAGCACGGGGAGCCTGACTGGACCCTCGGCTTTGACCTGCTCTTCAGAGGCCTTGAGATAGCCACAGGGAGCCAGAGGGAGCACAGGTACGACCAGCTGCTTGTAAACTTAAATGACAAGGGGCTCTCGCCTGAGAAGTTCCAGTTCTACCTCAACTTCTTCAAGTACGGCGCGCCCCCACACGGAGGGGCAGGGCTGGGCTTGGAGAGGATTGTGAAGCAGTTCCTCAACCTTGACAACGTGAGGGAGGCAAGGCTCCTGCCGAGGGACCCCGAGAGGCTAGTCCCCTGATGACATTTATAGGGATTGACCTGGCGGCCTCCCCAAGGCGAAGGACGGGCCTGGCCCTAATAGACGGCCAACAGGTAATAGTTAGCGTCGCAAGGGCCGACGAGGAGATAATAAGGTTCGTGCTCTCCAGCGGGCCGAAGGTTGTTGCCATAGATGCGCCGCTATCTCTCGGGAAGGGTCCCTACAGGGACTTTGAAAGAAAGGCCATCAAGGAGGGCTACAGGCTCCTGCCCTCGACCCTGAGGTCGATGAGGGACCTTTCACTCAGGGCCCAGAGGCTGGTACCCGTGATATCCGGCGCTGGGGCAGAGGTTATTGAGACTCACCCAAGGAGTGCGCTAAGGTCGGGCTCCTGCAGAAGCTACGCCGAGGTCCTTCAGGCCCTCGGCCTTAGGCCTCCGCTAAACGTTAACAGGGATGAGGCCGATGCTGTAGTGGCCGCGGCCATTGCGCTGTGCTACTTTAAAGGCGCTTACACCAGCATAGTTGGTAGCGAGGGCGAACTGGTACTACTGCCAAAGGGGCTCTGCGGCCCTCCACGGCATGTCGAAGGAGCATAATAGAATTTAACAACTAGAAACTATTTCAAATGACACAGTGAGGCGCTCATAGAGTTAGGACTGAAAGCCAATAGTTCAAGCGGGGGATATGAAGGCCAATGTCGCAGCAGTGCCCTAAGGTGCTGGTGGTCGGTGACTGGGACGCCGACGGTATAATAGCGTCGGCCGAGATAGTCTACGCCAGCGAGGTCGCCCGCGCCTTCCCAGTCAAAGGAATCAGGTGCTCTCCTGAGCTCCGCCCAGCGAGCCCCAGGACGCTGGGCGAGGCCCTGAAGGGAGGCTGCTGGGACTACCTCATCCTGCTTGATATACCATTCACGCAGGAGGTCGAGGCTGCGCTGGATCAGCTGGTAGGGGAGGGGTGCCGGCCCAAGCTCTACTACTTCGACCACCACAAGATCACAATAGAGAAGAGCGCGTATATAGAGGAGAAGTTCTCCGCCATAGCGTTTGTCGGCCTGTCCCCCACCTCTGTGCTCGTCAAGGTCTTCCTTGAGTCGCAGGGGGTTAAACTGACGCCAAGGCTCAAGGACCTCGTCTCCAGCGCGGCCATATTGGAGGGCGGAGGGTGGCTCAGCAGGAGCAGCAGGGACGCCACGGAGGGCATGGTGAAGCTCGCAGCGTCAATGTCAAAGGCCATAAACCAGTCCAAGGACCCTGAGATGTGGAGGAAGTACGTTAGGTGGGCCGCAAGCGTCGTGCCCTTTGACCTGTCGCTGATAGCGCCCGCTAGTGAAAATGAATACGAGAGCCTAGTGTCCAAGGGTCTTGAGGTCTCCGAGAGGAGCGACAAGGAGGTCAAGGAGGCAGCTATGAGCTTAGCTATGACTGCTAAAACAGTGGGCTTCGTCAAGTTCGTCGACGCCAGGGACAAGTGGAGGAGGAGCGGGGCCTCAGCCCTGGCATCGGCTATATACAAGATGACTAAGAGCGCCGTCGCCCTGTGGACGTCAAGGGAAGATGGCGTGGAGCTTCTAATCATAAGGAGCGGCCACGGCGAGGCCATGAGGATAGCCGAGGAGCTTCACAGGCTTGGCGTGTTAGAGGACGTCGGCGGCCATGACAACATAGCCTCGGGCAGGGTCAGGAAGGGGCTCAGGGAGAAGGAGCTCGAGGATGCGCTCAGGAGAGCTTCCTTAAGCGCGTCAGGGGGCAGGCGTCCTGGCAACGTCTCAGAGTTATAGACCTAAAGCCCTGGTCTGCTTAGCTTAAATGCCTTGATAGGTTGTTAAGCGCTTTTGAGAAAGGGCTGGTATTAGCTTAACCTATTTAACTCTCAGCTTGCACAACATAGAGGCTAACAGGTGTGAGACATGGCTCAACAGATTAAGTTCTGTCCAAAGTGCGGCACATTGATGAGACCTATGTCAATAAATGGGAAGCTTTACTTTGTTTGCCCCAAGTGCGGCTACAAGGAGGAGGCTCAGGGCAAGACCGCCCAGGCGCTCAGCTTCAGCCAGAAGGTCATGCACACGCCAAAGGAAAAGATAGTAGTTGTCGACGCCACGGCGCCCCCGCCCACGGCCCAGGTCCTTAAGGGCAGCGTCAGGTGTCCCCGCTGCGGTAACGACGAGGTCCTAGCCTGGATGATGCAGACCAGGGCGGCTGATGAGCCACCGACAAGGTTTTACAAGTGCACAAAGTGCGGCTACACGTGGCGTGAGTACGCATAAACAGGGCCCTGCTCAGGTTAATTATCTAGCTCTGCCAGGGCACTAAAGGTGCCGCAGAACGAACGCCCTAGAGGAGCTAACCTCTTCCCTCTACCAGATGCCCCAGGCGGACCCCTACGTCAAGTACGCCATTACTGTGGACTGGAGCCTGCTTAGCGCCTACCTGATAGTTCTGGCTGTCGCCCTGGCGGCCTACTCGGCCAAGAGAAGTCCCAACAAGGCTAGCAACGCGGTCCTCGTCATCCCATCTATAGCTAGCGAGAAGGTCAAGGACTCCCTGCTGGCCTCCCTCAGCCACAACAGGTTCCTCGGCCTTCCGATTTACGTAGTTATTGACGAAGGTGCGCCGCTGGAAAGTTACTTAAGAAAATTGAGCTGGATAAACTTAGTTGTCGTTCCAAAGGATTACAGGAGGGACCTTTTCGGGAAGGGCAGGGCCCTCAGGTACTTTGTTGAGAACTTTGTGAGGCCTGACACGTGGTATGTGTTCCTTGATGATGATAACCTTGTCCTTGATGACAGCTTCCTTTACGAGATACCCTACTATGAAAGGTACGGCTATGTTGCCTTTAACCCCATACTAGTGCCGAGGAAGGGCAAGTCATATATGACGTTTATAATGGACTTCGCCAGGCTCATCGATGACCTCTCGTTCTTCAGGTTCTTCACGGGGCTCCTTAGAAGGCCGTACGTAGGGCTGCACGGCGAGCTGCTGGGGGTTAAGGGGTCTTTTCTAATTCAGAGCAACGCATTCAATGAGCCGAGCAGGGTTGAGGACTACACGTTCGCAGCCAAGGTGCTAAAGTTCGAGGGACGCACGTGGCAGAGCAGGACCAAGGTCAGCATACTGAGCCCGAACTCGGTGATAGACCTCATAAGGCAGAGGACCAGGTGGCACGCGGGCATACTGGAGAGCTGGAGGGAGGTTCCGGCGTCGATGAGGACAATCACCATAATTAAGTCGTTCCTCAGGACCATAGGCCTCATAGGTCTATGGGTGCTGGTGCCCCTGACTCACTCCCTTCTGCTTCTCCTCATAGCGGCGCCCACGAGCATGGCCTACTGGTTCATATACGTCTACGGGGCCAAGAAGTCAGGTAGGATGAGGTACATACTCACCATACCAGCCTTCTGGATAATAGAGGGCCTGGGTTTCATCTATGGGGCGCTGAAGCTCAGGAGCAGGGAGTTCATAGTAATAGACAAGAGCGCCTAAGCGTTAATCGAGGGCTGCAGAAGTTCAACTGCCTCCCTCAGCGTCCTGTCGCGAGCTGAGGGGTCAGCCTCGCCACAGGCCTTGACTATCTTTGCAAGGACCCTGTATATCCTTATTATCTCGTCTGAGTGCACGCTGACCATGGACTCAAGCTCCTTGTAGTTAGCGTTCAAGGAGTCCACCAGGAGCTCAAGGACTGAGACCACGTCCTCCAGGTCCTCCTCATGATGGTGATGCTCATGATGCTCCTCTTCCTCGAGATGCTCCTTTGACTCAACCTCTTCAGATATCTTCTCTAGATCCTCACGCTTCTTTGGTAGCTCCATCCTCCTCCTTCCTTGACCTGTGCTCTCGCTCAATCAGCTTCCCGGCATGTATGGGGTCTGTGGGACTTAAGTGCGTTGCTACCAACTAGAAGGAGCCATATAGAGTTAACGTGGGCTTAAGCTCCAGCGAATTTAAAGGCTTCAGCTTCAGAAAGTAGGTAGGGAAGGTAGGTAATATAATGGCTTCGAATAGGGGGCCTCTGCGGAGGGCTGAGCAGTTCGACGTGGCCCAGGTTGAGCAGAGAGCCGTGGTGCTCGACTTTATGGAGGCTGGCTACTACCTTGACCCTCACAGGTGGCACAGAGAGAGGCCCGTGGCCCAGGCCATAGGGGTTAGCAGGCTCACCCTGCTTGATGGCACCCCCCTGCAACGCGTGGAGGCCCTGGAGGAGGTCACCATCGCAAGGGAGGTCATTGAGAACGTGGAGGAGCCCCTCGACCCCACCGGCAGGCGGACGAGGAGGGTCAGCATACCGATGGCCTGCATAAGCCTTGAGGGCAAGAGGCTGTGCACTCCAATAGAGAAGACGGAGCAGAGGCTCCTTGACCTCCTTAAGGCTGTGAGCGATGAGAGCCTTGAGCTCGTGAGCTCGCCCTTAGACTTCTCCAAGGCACTGAGATCCCAAGGTCTACCGGAGAACGTCATAGCCGCCCCCAGGACGCCCATAAGGTACAGCGACCTCACGGAGATAGCTAAGAGGAACCTCAGGGAGGCGGTAAGGTACATAATAAAGTCAAATGAGAAGGTGTTCGTGGAGTTCTTCAACAGGGCGGAGCCCATTAACATAAGGCTGCACTCAATAGAGCTCCTCAGGGGCGTTGGAAAGAAGACCCTGATGGCCATACTCGACGCCAGGGCCAGGAAGCCCTTTGAGTCCTTCGAGGAGATACGCAAGTTCCTAAAGGATGACCCCGCGGAGGTCCTGACTGATAAGGTCATGGAGGAGCTCGAGGGAAGGTCAAAGTATAACCTCTTCGCTGCCCCGAGCTCGAGTGACGTGCCGTTCCTGGACTACCTCTCCGTACTTCGTGGCTCCCAGAAAAGAGGGCCATAAATGAGGTACCCTAGTGACCTGGGGCAGAGGTTCCTGGTTAACGAGGAGGGGGTAGAGCTCTTCCTCAGAGGTCTGAGGGGGGCCGAGGGCGCTGACGTGCTCGAGATAGGGCCCGGCGAGGGGCAACTGACGATGCCGGTCTCCAGGATCGCCAGGAGGCTGATAGGCGTCGAGCTCGACGGTGCGCTGGCGGAAAAGCTCTCAGCCAAGGTACACGCTAACGTGACTGTTATAGTTGGCGACGGGAAGGCCTACGTCGAGGTTACGAGGACCCCCGTAGTGGTCTCAAACACGCCCTTCTACCTCAGTAGCACCATTGTAGCCAGGGCGGCCAGGAACAACAACGTAAAGCTCATGGTTCTCGGCCTTCAGCTTGAGGTCGCTAAAAGAGCTATTGCAAGACCTGGGAGTGAGCTCTACGGAAGGCTGTCGGTGATCTCCCAGGTCTACTTCAGGTCAAGCCTCCTTGGTGTCATGCCGTCCTCCTGGTTCAGGCCGACTCCCAAGGTTGACGCCGCCGTGCTGAGGATGGAGAGGATTATGGCTTGGGACAGCGTGGGGGAGGCCCTTGAGGCTGCGACCAGGTGTCTCTTCTCCTACAGGAATAAGCTAGCCCGGAGGGCGCTGGAGAGGTGCTTCGGCGAGAGCTCAATCAAGGCCGTTGATGGCGTGGGCCCCGGCACGAGGGTGAGGGACCTCACGCCGGGGCAGCTGTTGGGTGTTGCCAGGTGGCTGACCTCAGGTGGCTCACGGTAGTCACCCCAGCGGGCCCCCTAAGGGTTGCAACCAACGACTGCGTCTACGAGCCCAGCGACGACTCGAAGTTAGCAGTTGAGGCTCTCGTGAAGCTGAAGAACATGGGGAGAAGGTATGAGAGCCTCCTCGACCTCGGCACCGGCACGGGACTGTTGGCCCTGGCCGCAGGCGCGCTCTTCTCGCCGAGGAGACTTGCAGCCGTTGACATCTCACCACACTCGGTAGAGTCCGCCAGGGCGACTCTCGGCCCCAACGCGCTCATAGTTCAATGTGACGCGGCGAGCTGCCTCTCAGGCGAGTGGGACCTGGTTGTTCTTAATCCCCCTTACCTGCCCGCCGGGGACAGACCCTGGGGCGAGTGCTCCTACTGGCAGCTGATGGCCTTCAATGAAGGTGAGAATCACCTGAAGCTGTGCAGGGCGGCGGGCAGGCTCGGCAGGGAGGTGCTTGTAGTCAGATCCTCCCTCTCCTCCCTAGACGTAGACAGCTGCCTTAGGTCCATGGGCCTCCTCAAGAGGGATGTGGTAGCTGAGAGAAGACTCTTCATGGAGAGGCTTACCGTGGAGCTGTGGTTTCGCACAGGCGTTAGGTAATAAGGTTACCTGCTCACCTTAGACTGGAATAAAATAAAATATTTCTATAGTGCACACTGACTACAAGGATCCATGCCTTGGAGAGCGCCGAGGCCAAAGAACAAGAGATTATAATGCTTGACATAAAGGCCTCTAAGGTGGTTACTATAAGCGCCAAGGTGTCGCCGCTTGAGATGCAGGCCATTGAGGAGGTGGCAAGGCTGTGCGGCGTGAGCAGGAGCTACCTGCTGAGGACTGCTTTTCTGAGGCTCGTAAGCGAGATTTACGCGCTCTCGCCTGAGCTCCTTAACAACGTGCCCAGGGAGGTCCTGAAGGAGGCCGGGAGCGCTAAGGAGATGACATTCAAGTGCATTAAGGGCCCCTAGGCTCCGCCTTATAAGAACCCTACAGCCCTGAAGGCTCAGCTGACGGCGTCGCAGAGGCCCTTGGCCACAGCAGCTGTGACTTCGTCGAGCTTCCGTGAGGCGCACTCCTTAGAGCACTGTCTCCTCTCCACGGGGTCAATCTTTGATGCGCACTCCTCGTAGAGGCACGCCCTCTCAAGCTTTGACTTATCTATGTAGACCACTAACAGGCTGCCGAGGTCGCTTATCTGGAGTAGCCTAGAGACCCCGGCTGAGCTGAGGAGCCTGATAAGCGCCTGGCCGTCCTCAAGCCTCTTGTCAAGGATGAAGGCCCTCGGTCCCTGCGAGAGGGACTGGAGGACTCTCTCCGCGAGCTGTGCCTCAGGGGAGCCTGAGCCCTTGCAGAGCCTTCCGGCCTCAGTCGGGGACAAGTCTCGTCACGCCCTCGGCGGTAATACCTTACATCACCGGCCAGGCTTCAGTATAAACTTACTCCACTGCCTCAGATATAAGTTCATAACCATGACCTCCCTCCTAGCAGCGTCCGGCTCGAGGCAGCCGGTCCTTAAGATCCTTCCGTCAACTGCCTCGGCCACTATCCTCTGGTACCCCTTGGGCTTTCCGCAGTCCTCCAGCCTGAAGCTCTTCAGGAGGCCGTTCATCGCCAGCCCTTCGACCTCTATGACCCCGTGCGGGGGCTCTGGCTTGGCGTCCTTCTTCATGCTTGCTTCGCACCTAATACTGGGCTTAGCCGCCTCCCTTAAAAAGGAGCGGCAGGTACATGCTAATGCTACTGCTAGCAACAATGCCAACGCGTAGGACTAGAGGGGTTCGTCAAAGTTGCGGATCTAGCTAAGGCTGGTGATCTAAGGCTGTGCCCCGCCTGACCGTTAGACCGTCATCTTCATCTCCCCCTAGGGGATCTCTGGCAACGTGAGACCGGCGGGGCCATTAGAAGTTAATAAGACTTAAAGCTTATAAACCTAAGAACAAGGGCCCTGCATAAATATACTAAAGCCTATAAGACAAGGCGAGTGACAAAAACTTAAAGTATAGGGTTTTCTGTACCCTACAGGGCTACATCTTTGAGCTCCGAGCACCCGGCTATAAAGGCTATGAAGGAAATCTCTGAGTTCGCCCTCAGGGCCGCAGACGCCATAGACTTGAGCGAGGTAGACAAGATGGTAGAGGTGCTCATCAATGTCTATAGAACTAAGCGCAAGGCGCTAGTCATGGGGGCTGGGCGCAGCGGCCTCGTCGGCAAGGCCTTTGCCATGAGGCTTCTGCACCTCGGCTTCAACTCCTACGTGCTGGGCGAGACCATAGTGCCGAGCGTCTCAAGCGGCGACGTCGCCATAGCTATCTCAGGCTCAGGCAGGACGGGCCTCATAGTGGAGGCCGCGGACGCCGCCAAGAAGGTGGGAACCTACGTCATAGCAATAACAACCTACCCTGAGAGCCCCCTGGGCAAGATAGCTGACCTTGTCGTCAGGATACCTGGCAGGTCCAAGATAAGTAAGATGGATGACTACTTCGCCAGGCAGATACTTGGCCTTCACGAGCCGCTGGCCCCCCTCGGCACGCTCTTCGAGGACACAGCTATGCTGTTCCTCGACGGTGTCATCTACTACCTCATGATAAAGCTAAACGTTACCGAGGAGGAGATGAGGAGCAGGCACGCCAACGTTGAGCTCTGAGTGGTTGGGTTGAAGCTGAGGCTTGTCGCTGTTGGCATTGAGGGCCCAGTCAACCTAGGCTACATATACAGGCTGTCCAGGAACTTCGACGTTGATGAGCTTTACCTGGTGAGTCCTTCGGCCAGCGTCGCTGAGTCGCTCAGGTGGGCCGCCAGGGCCTCCGATGAGGCGTGGGAGGCCGTCGTAGTGGGCAACCTCAAGGAGGCCCTGAAGGGCGTTGAGCTGAGCGTCTGCAGCTCAGACGAGGTCTCCGCGAGGGACCTGCTCAGGACCCCTATTACGCCGGAGCAGGCGGCGGAGCTCATGAGCTCGCGCAACGGCACCGTGGCGCTAGTTGTAGGCAGGGAGAGCGTGGGCCTTACCAGGGAGGAACTGGCCCTCTGCGATCTGCTCTGCACAATCCCTGCGTCCCAGAAGTACACGGCGCTAAACGTCTCCAACGCCACGTCTATCATGCTTTACGAGATATATAAGGCCAGGGCGAGGGCGCCCCCTTACGAGCCCCCGGACGCTAAGACCGTAAGGCTGGCTGAGGCGTACGCCAGGGCCTTAACAGGCAGGGTCGGGGGCGACGAGGACGAGGTAGGGCTAGCCGTCAGGAAGGTGCTCTCCAAGGCCACAGCCGCTGAGGCCAGGTCGCTGCTCAGCCTACTCAGCAAGTCTTGCTCTTCGCTTGGCTGCAAGGAGGAGGCTAGGAGGATAGTGGAGGCTGAGGGCGAAGCTTAACGAGCGCTATTAAACCTCGAAGTAGACATTCTTGGCCTTCTGCAGCCTGTCCAGGTAGGAGCCCTCCTTGTTTATCCTTGGCCTCCCGCTCTCCTTCTCCTGCCTCATGGTAATCCCAAGCTGGGAGAGCATATCATTCATGCCGAGCCTCAGGGGGGCAGGGCTTGATGCCACTCCATGGATGCCCGGCGACCCGCCAAATACCGTGGCCCTGTCGCTTATCATGGCTATCATCATTATGTCATGCTCAGCGACGAAGGCGGCTGCCTTCCTGGTCTCCGTAAGCCTCCTTATTATCTTGCCGACGGCGAGCCTCTCCTCAACGTCTAGGTGCGCAGAGGGCTCATCAAGGAGGTAGAGGTCTGCCTCCCTACTGAGAGACTGTGCAATTGCCAGCTTCTGCATCTCACCCCCGCTGAGCTCCCTGGCCTCCCTGTCAAAGAGCCTGTGAAGGCCGAGCTTCTCAGTGAGCTCTATGTAAAGCCAGCTGCCCTCAGTCACAGACTCAGGGTTAACAGTCCTCAGCACGTCGGCGACCGTCATGCCCTCAGGGAAGAACTCGGGCCCTATGTACTGAGGCTTGTAGCTCACCTTGAGCTCCCTGTAGGTGAAGGACTCTCCCTCCTCGGCTTTCAGGTCGCCTGCTAAATACCTTATGAAGGTTGTCTTACCTATGCCGTTGGGTCCCATCACAGCTATAACTTCACCGCTGTTTACGTAGCCGGGCATAACGTCAAGGGTGAAGGTGCCAAGCCTTATCCTTGCCTGAGTCCACTCGAGGTACTTGTACTGGGCCTCCTGCTTCGTAGCCTGCAACGACTTAGTGAAGATTATCGGCGTGCTCCTTATTCTGACGTTCTCAGACTGTAGGTAGCCGTCAAGGAACGCGTTTATTCCGACCCTGACCCCGTAGGCCTGAGAGACTATCCCGTAGACGCCGGGCTCACCGTACAGCACGTGAACGTTGTCGCTCAGGTAGTCCAGCATTGCAAGGTCGTGCTCGACTACTATGAAGTACTTATCTTGCTTAACTTCTGACCTGATGAGCCTTGAAACCCTAACCCTCTCCCTCACGTCAAGGTAGCTGCTGGGCTCATCAAACATGTAGACGTCAGCATCCTTACTCAGGGTAGCAACTATCACAGTCTTCTGCAGCTCGCCGCCGCTCAGCTGCCTGACGTCCCTGTCCATAACAACGTCAAGGCCAATCTCCTTGGCTAAGTCCATTGCCACCCCGCGCTCATCGGCCCTCTTCAGTAGCTCCCTCACGGTCCCCCTGAGGTACCTCGGCACGAGGTCTACGTACTGGACCTTGTGCGCCACCCTCAGCCTGCCGTTATAGAGCTTCTGCAGGTACGTCTGGAGCTCACTGCCCCTGAAGTGCCTAAGGACGTCCTCAGAAGGCACCTCCTTAACTTCAACTCTGCCGAGGTTTGGCCTGAGCTCGCCTGAGAGTATCTTAAGCGCCGTCGTCTTGCCGACGCCGTTCTTGCCCAGGAGGCCTACTACTTGGCCCGCCTTCGGTATTGGAAGCCTGAAGAGCTTGAAGCCGTTGACACCGTACCTGTGTACGGCCTCCTCATCAAGCTCCTCAGGCAGATTAACTATTGATATGGCGTCGAAGGGACACGCCTTCACGCATATGCCGCAGCCTATGCAGACGTCCTCATGTATGACGGGCTTCGCCCTGGCCTTAGCGTCGGCCTCTATGGCCACGCCCTTGTGACTCTTGTTTACTGGGCAGACCGATATGCACTGGTAGCTACATCGCTTTGGCTTGCAGGCATCGTCATCTATTACGGCTACCCTTACCATCTTGACCCTTGGCTAAGGGCCCTCGGGGACCTTAAAACTTAAACTCGAACCTCTCCCCTGGCCTCAGTATTACTACCTTGGTCGGCAGCCCCCTGGAGGTCACTATCCTGCTGAACTCCTCAGGGCTGCCGTAGAGCATGGGGAAGGTGCCGTAGTGCATGGGCACTGCGACCTTGGGCTTCAGGAGTTCCACAGCCTTGGCTGCCTCGTTGTGGTCCATGGTGAAGTGGCCACCTATCGGCAGCATCGCAATGTCAGGCTTGTACACCTCTCCAATGAGCCCCATCTCAGCCGTTATGCCAGTGTCGCCGGCGTGGTAGAGAGTGCCATCCTCTGTAATTATTACAACGCCCACGGGGCTCCCATGAGTGCTTGTGTGGTTGGCTGGGACCAAGGCGACCTTTATTTTGTCGTCAACTACCATGGGGCCGCCCATGTTGCCCCCTATAGCCCTTGACTCGTCATTAACCTTCTCAGCGACGAAGTTGGCTATCTCGAAGGTACTAACAACCTTAGCCTTAGGGTTTTTCTTAAGCAGCTCGAACGTGTCGCCCAGGTGATCATCATGGTCGTGAGTTATAAGTATATAGTCTACGCCAGTCACGCTCTCAGGCTTCACAGGGGACAGTGGGTTTGAGAGCCACGGGTCTATCAATATCTTCTTCCCTGAGACGTTAACCTCAAAGGCCGAGTGACCGTAGTAAATTAGGTACCCCATTTCCCATCCCTCCGCTTTGGGGGGCTCGTAGGATAAAAGGACACCTATGTGCTTTGATTTATAGCCCTCCCAAGGCAGCTCGTAGGCCGGAGGAAAGTTGATAGGCCAGGATGAGATAAATAAGATCCTTGAGGCTGGTAAGATAGGCGCTGAGGCCAGGGAGCTGGGGGCCTCCCTAGTTAAGCCGGGCGCCAGCGCAAGGGAGATATGCGATGAGATCGAGTCGCTTATAGCCAAGAGAGGCGCAAGGCCCGCCTTCCCGTGCAACTTCTCAATTAATGAGGTCGCAGCACACTACTCCCCCGGCATTGACGATGACGTGAAGGTGCCCGAGAAGGCTGTAGTTAAGGTGGACGTCGGCGCCTCCCTTGACGGTTACTTGTCTGACACGGCGGCGACCGTGGCGATAGGCAGCGAGGCCTTCCAGCAGCTGGCCCAGGCCGCCAGGAGCGCCCTCGAGAGGGTCATAAACACCATAAGGCCTGACGTCAGGGTGTATGACATAGGCAAGACTATAGAGATCACCATAAAGTCCGCGGGCTTCAGGCCCGTGAGGAACTTGACCGGCCACACGCTTGGGAGGTACGTCCTTCATGCAGGGCTCTCTATACCTAACTATGCCGAGAGAACAACGTTTTACCAGAGGTTGAGGCCGGGCACTCAGGTTGCAATAGAGCCCTTCGCAACGCCTGGGAGGGGGCTGGTCGTTGACGGCCCTAAGGCCTACATATACTCCGCCACGGGCAACATGCCCCAGAGGGTCTCAGAGGACGCCAAGAACTTGTTGGAGTACGTTTTGTCACGCTTCGACACACTGCCCTTTGCAAAGAGGTGGCTCTACCCTGAGTGGAAGCCCTCGGAGATAGAGAGGACGCTTACAGAGCTGACCAGGGCTAGGGCCCTCATAGAATACCCGATACTCGTAGAGGCCTCAAAGGCACCCGTCTCTCAGTTTGAGCACACGTTCCTCATAACGCAGGACAAGGTGATAGTTACAACCAGCAGCCCTTAGCTACTACAACTTAAAAGCCTCTACGCTTTTCCGCTAATTGGAGAGAAGAAAAGTGGCTGCTGAGAGCGCGCTAGCCACGTGGGTAACCGTTGTTGTAAACATATTGTGGATAGCGCTCTTCATACTGTTCTTCACAGGCTTAGGCAACTGGCTTCAGGTGTATTGGTACAGGGCTGACATAAGGTCTAAGCTGTCCATACTAGGAAGCCTTGCTGACGACGCCAGAAAGACAACGCTTGACTTCTTAAATAAAAACGGTGCCCAGGACTCAGCTAAGTTGCTTGACAGGCTGACTGATTTCTTCACAATAGATCCTGTCAACATAGAGCCCACGGATATAATCAACAGGATGAGGCACCTTCTAAACATAAGGGACATGAGGTTCAAGGACGTCTTCGTTCAGGCTATGCCTAACGCTGACGACACCACGAGGAGCGTGGCGTCCACCGCAGCTGAGATAACGTCGGCCCTGAACTTAATATACAAGGTTGTCAGACACTACCTGCTCTTCGGCGAGAAGACAAAGAACATATACCTCATAATCCAGCTGGCCATATCGATGCCTCAGATAATGCAGATAGCCCAGGCCTACAGGAAGGCGCTAGATGACTTCCTCATAAAGGTCCCGGTAGGCGACGCCGCAGGTCCGATGGTCGCCGTGAGGCTGGCAGGACCCGAGGCTAAGTGGAGGGAAGTGACAGAGGACACCGTAGTGGCTGAGACCACCTTTGAGGGTCGCAACCTCATAATAGTTAAGGCCAAAGGACCAGGATCAACAGTTGGAAGGCCGGGGGAGGCCACGGAAAAGGTCATCAGGGAGGCACTGGCGCAGGGCAGAAAGGTCTCGCTTATGGTAACAGTTGATGCCGCCCTGAAGTTTGAGGGCGAGACGTCCGGCGAGGTGGCTGAGGGCGTCGGCGCCGCCATAGGCGACCCAGGTCCGGAGAAGATAAGGTTTGAGAGGGTAGCGACCGAGTACAACATACCGCTGAGGGCAGTCATAATCAAGATGGGCATGGATGAGGCTATACTTGCCATGAAAAAGGACGTCTACGATGGCGTTGAGAAGGCCGTTGAGAGGGTGAAGCAGATAATAAGGGAGGAGAGCAAGGAGGGCGACACAGTAGTAGTTATAGGTGTTGGCAACACGTCGGGGGTGGGCCAGGGTTGAGCTACTTTAACCTTTACCTCCTCATGTTCCTCATAGCACTGCTTGCCGCCACCACAGCAATGACTATGAAACAAATGAGTGACCTGAAGAAACTCCAGGAGATGAAAAGGAGACCTAAGATTATTACCGTTGAGCAGTGCGGCAGCTCCATAACCACAAGGGACTTCAGGGAGGGTGATTACGTCGGGCTTGCCACAGGCTCCTGCACCGACGGCACTCCGAAGAGGATAATAGGGATATACGCGCTAAAGGAGGAAGGCAAGAAGAGAAGGACGCCCATGTAAAATGTAGCAACACAATTGTGAGCCTTGTCATTGGCCTCCCTATGTCTATGTAAAGCCACCCCTGCTCTACGTTTGCGCGCTCAGGGCTGGGCTGACTTTAAGCGGTCCAGAAGGGGCGCCAGCTCGCTGGAATCCACTATAAAAGTCCTCAGCCGCAAGCTCTAGCTGGTGGAGCGGTTGCGTGACACGCTGGCCTGGGAGGTCTGCGACATCTGTCACAGGAGGTTGCCAACCACTCTGTGCAGGTTAAACGGGAGGGTGATAAGGGTCTGCCAGGAGTGCCTGCTCACGCTGCAGGAAGAGCTTTCATGTAGCCAGCAGGGCGGCCAGATCCCAAGGAGGCCAAAGGAGCTTGAGGTCAACGAGAGGCTCCTGAGCTCACTTGAGGAGGGCTCTAAGGAGAGAAAACATACTACTAGAAGGACCTCACGTTCTAGGTCAAGGGCTCAGGAGCCTGAGTAAAGCTTTTATAGAAGTAATTTCACATAAGCTTATTGAGAGCCGAAGGTGGTGACTAATGGCCCAAGGGATACCTGTGCTGATACTCAAGGAGGGAACCCAGAGGTCCTACGGCAGGGAGGCCATGAGAAATAACATATTGGCTGCCCAGGTACTGGCTGAAATGCTGAAGACAAGCCTAGGGCCGCGCGGCCTTGACAAGATGCTTATAGACTCATTTGGGGACGTCACGGTCACCAATGATGGCGCCACAATAGTTAAAGAGATGGAGGTTCAGCACCCAGCTGCCAAGCTGCTAGTCGAGATAGCCAAGGCCCAGGACGCGGAGGTCGGCGACGGCACGACCAGCGTGGTCGTGCTGGCAGGCGCGCTGCTGGAGAAGGCTGAGGCCCTGCTGGAGCAGAACATACACCCCTCGATAATAATTGAGGGCTACACTAAGGCTATGAACAAGGCGCTCGAGATCCTTGACAAGATAGCCGTCCCCGTTGACGTCAAAAATGATGAGACCTTAAAGAGGATAGCGGAGACCACGATAGGGAGCAAGTACGCTGGCCAGGGACCTGAGAGGATGAAGCTTGTCGACCTTGCAGTCAACGCAATAAAGATAGTGGCCGAGCCCACGCCGAGCGGCGGCTTTAACGTAGACCTTGATAACATTAAGATAGAGAAGAAGAAGGGCGAGAGCCTCACGGACTCAATGCTTGTGAAGGGCATAGTGCTTGACAAGGAGGTAGTTCACCCAGGCATGCCGAGGAGGGTTGAGAACGCCAAGATAGCTGTGCTCGACGCTCCGCTTGAGATACAGAAGCCCGACATAACCACTAAGATAAGGGTCAGCGATGTTGACCAGCTTGACTCGTTCCTCGACGAGGAGACCAAGATACTTAGGGACATGGTCGACCAGATAGCCGCCACTGGGGTTAACGTTGTGGTTACGCAGAAGGGAATTGACGACGTTGCCCAGCACTTCCTGGCCAAGAAGGGCATACTGGCCGTCAGGAGGGCCAAGAGGAGTGACATAGAGAAGCTCGCCAAGGCCACTGGAGCTAAGATAGTCACCAGTGTGAGGGACCTGAAGCCCGAGAGCCTCGGCGAGGCCGCCCTCGTCGAGGAGAGGAAGGTTGGAAACGACAAGATGGTGTTCATAGAGGGGGCCAAGAACCCGAGGAGCGTCACAATACTGCTCCGCGGAGTCAACGACATGCTACTTGACGAGGCCGAGAGGAACCTGAACGACGTGCTCCACGGCCTCAGGAACATAATGAGGGAGCCCAAGATACTCGGCGGAGGGGGGGCGCCTGAGGTCGAGATTGCAATGCAGCTAAGGGACTACGCCGCCACCATAGGCGGCAAGGAGCAGCTGGCCATAGAGGCCTTCGCAGACGCCCTTGAGACTATACCGAGCGTGCTAGCTGAGAGCGCCGGCACAGACCCGCTTGACACAGCGATGCAGCTCAGGTCGATGCACAGCAAGGGGCTAAAGTTCGCTGGCGTTGACGTGCTGAATGGCAAGACAGCAGAAGACATGCTAAAGCTTAACGTCTATGAGCCGCTGCTAGTCAAGAAGCAGGTCATAAAGGGAGCATCAGAGGCCGCCATAGCCCTGCTTAAGATAGATGACCTGATAGCCGCGGCGCCGCCAAAGGAGAAGAAGGAAGGGGAGGAGGGCAAGGAAAGCGGCGCTTCGCTAGGCGGCAGCCCTTAGAATAACCGGCTTGGTTTCCCTGGATAGAGCTAAGAAGCACCTTTCATTTTCTTTTAATGACGTTTATTATTTTAATAGCAGTTTAGGTTAATGCAAGCAACGATCAGAATAACTATAGCTGGCTGAACGCCTTCTTAAGCCTCCTGAGGCAGGGGAGCCAGTTAATATCTCCCTAGCACCCTCAGACTCTATGGTAGCACTGTTGAGCTCCCTAGAGCTACTGGCGCCAAGGCTGAGGGAGGCTATAAGGGCGCTCGGCTATGAGAGACTGCTACCTATACAGGAGAAGGCGGTGCCGGTCATACTTTCAGGCTACAACACCCTAGTGGTTTCTCCGACAGGCAGCGGTAAGACAGAGGCCGCCGTGTTCCCTGTGGTTTCACTCATGCTTGAACGCTTTCAACCTGGCGACGGCACTGTTAAGGCTATTTACATCACCCCCCTTCGTGCCCTTAACAGGGACATAACGCTTAGAATATCAAAGGTCGTGGAGTCCGTTGGCTTTACGTTCTCCCTAAGGCACGGGGACTCGGCCTCCTCTATAAGAAAGAAGTTCCTTCAGAGCCCGCCTGACTTCGTTGTAACTACTCCCGAGACCCTCAACCTACTCTTGACCATAAACTCAAGGAGGGGCATGTGGTCATCGGTCTCCTTTGTCATAGTTGACGAGCTACAGGAGCTGTTGGACAACGAGAGGGGCACTGAGCTAGCGGCCGTCCTAGAGCGCCTGGAGAACGCCTCAAGGAACCACGTCCAGAGGATAGGTCTCTCAGCCACCCTCTCGGAGAGGTCAAAGAAGGAGGCTGCGTCGCTTCTAGCTTACGGCAGGCCGGTATCAGTAGTTGAGGACAACAGCATAAGGAGGTACGTAATAGATGTTAACGTAGTCAAGGAGTCAGGTGACGGCTTTGAGGGCGCCGCAAAGAGGATAGCTGAAATTGCAAGGAGCGAGGAGGGCTCCGTTCTAGTCTTCACGAACACAAGGTCCGTGGCAGAGAAGCTGTCCTCGCTGCTCAGCAGCATGCTCGAGGACGGCAAGGTGGTTGTGCACCACGGCAGCCTCTCAAGGGCCGTGAGGGAAGAGTCTGAGAGGAGGTTCAGGGAGGGGAAGGCGAAGCTCATGGTGGCTACCTCAAGCATGGAGCTGGGCATAGACATAGGGGCCATCGACAGGGTCCTGCAGCTCATGTCGCCGAGGGAGGTCATTGCAATGACCCAGAGGGCCGGCAGGTCGGGGCACAGGTTCGGGGGGACCAGCAGGGCTACCATAGTCACATTCGACAACGTCTTTGAGGTCCTAGAGTCAGCCTCCATAGCGAGGAGGTCTGAGAGGGGGGAGCTTGAGGACCTCTCCTACCCGCGCGGGCCGCTCGATGCCCTGGCCCACCAGCTGACCGCAATGGTGGTGGAGGGGTCAGCGGGCGACCTGAGGCAGGCCCTCAGCCTGCTCTCCCGTTCCGCGCCCTTCTCCAATATAACTAGCGACGAGTTGTCTAAGGTTGCCGAGCACCTGGACTCTGTGAGAGTCCTGAGGTACGACCCGGAGACCGGGGAGCTCAGGAGGTCAAGGAGGACCTTCAAGTACCTCTACGGCGTGTCAATGATACCTGATGAGATGAACTTCAAGGTCTACGATATATCCTCGACCAACCTGGTGGGAGAGGTAAGCGAGCGCTTCGTTGAGGTTGCCATGCTGACCAGTGGCAGCACCAAGTTCAGGTTCACGCTGGCAGGCAAGGTCTGGGAGACTGTTAACATAGACTATGACGGGGAGCGCATAGATGCGAAGCCCGTCGGCGAGGCCGAGGGCGCCATACCGGTCTGGGAGGGCGAGCTCATACCAGTGAGCTCAAAGGTAGCCAGGGAGGTCTGCAGCCTCCTCAGCTTCTCCATGATGGAGCCCGAGAGGGCTCTCCAGCTTCTCAAGTCTAAGGGCATTAGCGAAGAGACAGCGAAGAAGATAGTGGACGCCGCTGAAAGGACCAGGGACCAGTGGGGAACTCTCCTGAGCTACAGCGAGCCGGTCGTGGAGGAGTCCAAGGGACTTGGCGTCCTCTACGCGTGCCTTGGTAGCAAGGGCAACCTCATGCTGGCGCTGCTTATATCAAAGGCGCTGGAGGGTAGGATGAAGGTATGGTTTGACTATATATCATATGCCATAGTGTTCTCGTCGCCCTCCGGCGTGCAGGGACAGGCCATAAAGGAGGCCCTTGAGAGGCTGAGGCACCTTGACAGGGCCGAGCTACTTGCCATGAGCTACGACGCCGTCAGGTCAACGCCACTCTACGTGGCCAGATTTCTGCAGGTAGCTAAGAAGATGGGGGTCCTCGACCCCGACGCCAGGGTCTCCATAGAGCAAGGCAGGAAGATAATGGACGCCTACAGGGGCTCCATAGTTGACACCGAGACCCTCAGGGAGATAGCGTTTGACAAGCTTGACCCACAGGCTGTTGAGGAGTTCCTGGGCTCGCTGAAGGAGGTACACGCCGTCAGCAGCTCGGAGCCGTCGCCCCTGCTCAGGGAGGTCCTTAACAACCCATACCTCAGGAGGGAGGTGGCCTCCAACATAAAGGAGGTGGCCATCGACTACATAGCGGAGGGCCTCAGGAAGGCGGCCCTGGCCAAGGAGGCACTCTTCGTCTGCACAGCGTGTGGTAACACCTGGAGTGCCAGAGTCTCCGAGGCCACGGGCATCGTCAAGTGCCCCAAGTGTGGAGCCATGATGGTAGCCCCGTTACCCGTGAGCGACTGGGGGGAGGAGGCGGCCGCCAAGTTCTCAGCGTGGAGGAGGGGGTCTCTTAAGAGGCCTACGGCTGACGAAAAGAGAATCTTAAAGGAGGTCCAGGAGAGGGCCATGCTTTACATAAACTATGCCTCACAGGGCCTCGGCAGGTATGTGATAGAGGCACTCATGACGTCAGGCGTGGGCCCGAGGGCCGCCAAGAGAGTCATGGAGGAGTACTTCAAGGGGGGTGAGCAGGCCTTCTACAAGGCCCTGCTTAAGGCCAAGGAGGATTACCTGGTCTACAAGAGGTTCATAGACGACAGGAAGCAGAGGGAGACCAAAGCCCAGTCTAAGCCTAACAACGGTTGACCCTGAACAAAAGCCTCTACCGGTTAAGTTATAGGCCATTCCTTAGCAGGTCCTGCCCTTAGGTCACGCTAAGGTCAGCCATGCTAAGGGCTAATTTTAAATAGCCCAGGCCTCAGGAGGTACAAAGGTGCCGCGGTAGTATAGCCCGGCCCAGTATGCGGGCCTCTCGAGCCCGTGACCCGGGTTCAAATCCCGGCCGCGGCACTCTGCGCGGGCTCATTGTATGCCTTAGCTATCGTCACTTCCCTTCTTAGATGCCAATCGCGGCCTGAAGGCGTAGATTTCGACAAGCCTATTCATCCCTAGAGTAATATTATGAATCATTTGTCGACCTAGGAGTTATGCGCATTAGCCTGAAGCTGGCATGTATTAAAGAACCTTGAAGTGCTAATGTTTTAATCCAAAAAAGCAAACCTAGTAGATGATGCCAAGTGACGGAGAGCTCGGCCGAAAGAAGGCTTCTGATAGCTCTTCTGGCGTTTAACCTCATAATACTCTCAGTGATGGTCTATGGAACCGACGGCACTGATGTAAACGCAGGACGTTTTGATGGCCTACCATTCCCCTACTATGTGCCCTACGGCACTGCCGTGATCCTCTCGCTTGTGATCTTCGCCATAGGGGCCTCCCTTTTCATAGCGAGCCCGATAATAGCGAGCAGAAAGCGCGCTGAGAGGCTTCCACTGACCTTAGCTTTTGTAGCCCTCTGGGCTGCGCTGGCCTCAACCTTCCTCGTGCTCTACCATGGGAGAATAGTGGTGAGCGGCGGGAAGGAGGACTCCTACGTGATTCAGGAGGCCGCGGCCATGGAGCTCCTAAGAGGCGTTAACCCTTACACTGCAAACTATACCAGCTACCTGCTCTCAATGACTTACATCAATAAGCTGACGCTTATATACAGCGGTGGGCCGCCCTTCAACGCCTCTAAGGCCGTTGGCTTCGTGACCATGCTTGACTACCCCGCGTTCTCATTCCTCTACTACGTGCCAGCCATAGTTCTCCACGTGCCAGGCAATGTGTGGGACGCCGTTGTCCTTGGCGCAGCTCTTGCAACCGTTTACCTGAAGCTAAAAGGGGGCGCCAGGGACCTCTTTCCGCTGGTAGCCGCCTCTGGCGCCTTCTATATAATAACCGACCCAGCTTTCTTCGACCCAATAGCCGGGTGGCTCGCCCCTTCAGTGCTGGCTGTGACGCTCATTGATAACCCGATTGTGGGTGGAGCCCTCATGGGCCTCGCCGTGTCCTACAGACAGTACGTTGCTGCCCTAGCTTTGATATACTTTGCAGTTATGCTTAGAAGGCTTAAGAGGAGGGGCTTAGCCAAGGGGCTCGCCTCCTTTACCATCACAGCGGTGCTCATCAATGCACCGTTCCTACTCATGTCGCCTCACGCATTCATAAGCCAGGTTCTCTTCCCTGCTGAGGCCCGCTTTGACCTTGAGGGCTTCGGCGTAGCCAGCCTCTACTTTGTAATACATAAGCTCATCAATAGGCTAGCCCTATACATAGCGCTCGCCACAACGCTCATAATCGGCATAGTGTTTACGCTCAAGGTCAGCAATGTCATGGTTCCAACAGCCTTTATATTCCCAGCACTGGCGCTCTTCGCATATCCAAGGCCTCTTTACTCGTACTGGCTCTGGTTCCCGCTCCTGGGACTCATGTACATGCTATTTGACCTGGACGGCGAGGGCTCAGCTAAGGCGAGGCTTCTCTCAACAGAGGCCGTAGGGTTAGTGTCCCTGACGCTGTTGACGTCCATCTACGCTGGAGGGTTTGTCGGCAACCTAGGCCCCCTTATGAGCATAGTACTCGTTATCTGCTCTGCGCTGCTGCCCCCGTTAGCGAGGCTGCTCGCAGCCAGTAGGGCAACTGACGACATTGCTACGACCGTAACCTTAATTCTTGGCCTCGGCGCTGTGGCGTACTTCGTTGGTAGGATGTTGGCGAGGCCCACAATCTCCATGCTTGAGGCCTCATCCGCTCTAGCCTCAAGTTACTTATTATCGCTTAGGCTACCCATCACGATTAGCTCGATGCCATATGGCACTGAGTGGCCTAAGGACCTCGAGGGCCTCCCACTCATGATCTCGCTGGCCTCAGGACTGACGTCCAGCGCGGCCCTAGTAGCGCCCCTGTTCAAAGCCCTTCTGTCAAGGGATGACCTTTTACTAAAGGCCGCTGTCTTCGCCGATGGGGTCGTAACCTTACCCCTCCTGGCATCTGGCCCCCTGGTCTCCCTTGGGGCAATAGCAATAGTGGCCTCGGTCATTATTTACAATAGAAGCGGTCCCTCAAAGGCCACGTCAGCGCTGCTTGGCGTCTTGACCCCGCTGGCGCCGTCAGCGGTCCCCCTGTGGATAATGGAGCTTCTAGACGACAGGCCTAGCAGGAAGCACGTTGTGATGTACTCTGTTATCTTTATTACATCAGCAGCGGCCTCGGTAGCTGCAGCAGCCTTAACGCGCATAGGGCTCGCGGCCGAGCTAAAGTGGTGGGAACTGACAGCTCTAGCCTTGACCCCCTTTGCTTACGTTGTCACTAGGCGCATATATGGGAGGGCATCGATGGCCCTGCTGGCGGCCATCCCGGCGGCGCTGCTCGGCGAGTACGCTGTCACCATTTCGTTGGCTTGGGCCTCACTGCTAGTCTGCTCTGAGGGCTGCTTCAAGGGTGACGAGGCCTTCCACATAGCTTAAGATCGTTCCAAGAAGGTCAACGCGCAACTGCTTTAATGTTTTACGACCAGGGTAACGCCGCTGCGAATAAGCGCCTCTGTCGCCGACAAACATTGTTAAGCCTCCTTGAGAGGTAATATATTACATAACGTTGCGCAGTGATGTCTAAGGGGCAGGAAGCCCGCCTTCTAGGGCGGGGAGTAGTTTAGAATGCCCTGCAGAATTGCCGCTCAGGAGCCTTGCTTAGACTTAAGCGTGGCGACAAGGGGTCCCTGCGCCTAAGTTTAGGCGCAATAGTTCTGGAAGCCCATGAGTCCTTTTAATACCCTGAAAGACGAGAGGTCTGGGGCCTTCATTTGGTGAAACCAACGTGAGCATAAGTGGAAACCCTGAAAAGCTTGCAAATGAGGCTATAAAGAGAGCCCTTGAAAGCTATGATTCCCTGCTTAAGGATGCTGAGGGCGCCGCTGAAAAGCTGATAACGAGCTCCTACTCAGAGGCCGAGAGGAGGCTCAGGTCAACCATAGAGTCCAAGGCCGCAGAGCTTGAGGAGAAGCTGAGAAGTGACCAGGCAGCCGCGGACCTACAGGTGAGATTCAGGGAGGAGGAAGTGAAAAGCAAGGCAATAGATGATGTCATAGATGAGGTCATGTCAAGGCTTCGCCGCGACAGGGGAGAGTGGTACATAAAGTACGTCCAGTCAGCGCTCAGGGACCTTGAGGCTGAGGCTAAGGATCATGGGGGCTTCGTGGTTATGGCTAACAGGGATGACAGGGAGCTGGTGGCAGGCTTACTGAAAGACCTCAAGGACTTAGAGCTCTCCGACGAGAGCGTCAATATAGTTGGTGGCATTATAGCCGTCTCAAAGGACGGCAGCATGAGGGTTGACTACTCTATTGACCAGTTTATAAGCGAGAACCTGCCGTCGCTCAGGGGAGTGGCTTCAAGGGCCCTGTTTGGGAAGTGAGTCGCCATGGCTGTGAGGGGAAGAATATACAGGGTCGCCGGCCCTCTTGTCGTAGCTGAGGGTATGACTGGCGTTCAGATGTATGAGGTCGTTAGGGTAGGCGAGGAGGGCCTAATAGGCGAGGTCACTAGGATAAGGGGCGACACTGCCTACATACAGGTCTACGAGTCGACGAGCGGTCTAAGGCCCGGGGAGCCTGTCGAGGGCACCGGGGCGCCGCTCAGCGTTGACCTTGGCCCGGGCCTGATTGGAAGCATATATGACGGCGTTCAGAGACCTCTGCCCCTCATAGCATCCCTCATAGCGAAGACGAACCCGGCCAGGAGCGTATTCGTGGAGAGGGGCGTCAGCGTGCCGTCAATACCGAGGGACAAGAAGTGGCACTTCATACCATCAGACAACGTGAAGCCAGGCGACAAGGTTGGCCCGGGTGACATCATAGGAGTCGTTGAGGAGACGCCGATAATAAAGCACAAGGTAATGATACCGCCAGGCATGAGCGGCACTGTTAAGTGGATGACGAGCGAGGGCGACTACACCATAGTTGATCCCGTGGCTGAGGTTGACATAGGAGGCGGCGACGTGAGGCAGGTGTTCCTCTACCACAGGTGGCCCGTGAGGCAGCCAAGACCGTACACGCAGAAGCTTGAGCCGACGGAGCCCCTGATAACTGGCGTGAGGATTGTAGACCTGCTCTTCCCCATGGCAAAGGGAGGCACAGGCATGATACCTGGTGCCTTCGGGACGGGCAAGACCGTGACGCTTCACAACCTAGCCCAGTGGTCCTCGGCCAACGTTATCATCTACATAGGCTGCGGGGAGAGGGGCAACGAGATGACAGAGGTCCTAGACAAGTTCCCAACATACAAGGACCCGTGGACTGGCAGGCCGCTTATGGAGAGGAGCATACTGGTCGCGAATACAAGTAACATGCCCGTGGCCGCGAGGGAGGCAAGCATATACGTTGGTATTACCATGGGCGAGTACTACCGTGACATGGGCTATGATGTGCTCCTGGTGGCAGACTCCACTAGCAGGTGGGCTGAGGCCCTGAGGGAGATGGCTGGAAGACTCGAGGAGATGCCGGCCGAGGAGGGCTACCCAAGCTACCTGGCGTCAAGGCTGGCTGAGTTCTATGAGAGGGCAGGGAGGGTTGTAACCTATGGCTCCCCGCAGAGGATGGGGAGCGTCACAGTAGTGGGTGCTGTCAGCCCGCCTGGAGGTGACTTTACCGAGCCTGTGACAACCCACACGAGGAGGTTCACCAAGGTCTTCTGGGCCCTTGACGCGGCCCTGGCCTACAGCAGGCACTATCCTGCGATCAATTGGATATCCAGCTACAGCGCCTACGCAGAGACCGTGGCCGCCTGGTGGCACAAGAATGTCAACCCGCACTGGTTTGAGTACAGGCAGGATATAATTAACATACTCATTAGAGAAAACGAGCTCAGGGAGATAGTAAGGCTCGTGGGCACGGAGGGCCTGAGCGAGGAGGATAAGCTAACTCTGGAGACCGCGAGGCTAATCAAGGAGGGCCTGCTCAAGCAGAATGCCTTCGACCCAATAGACACGTTCACTGTCGTGCAGAAGCAGTTCGCGCTGATGAAGATGTTCGTCGAGTTCCATAGGAGCGCCAGCGCCGCCGTGAAGAGGAACGTGCCGGTAAGCAAGATAAAGGACTCCCTGGGCAGACTCTACAGCTACATAATGAGAGCAAGGTTCACTGTACCAAATGATAAGTACGAGGAGATAGAGAAGACCACGCAGGAGATAGTTAACATTATAAACAACATAGGAGGTGGCCAGGCGTGAGCCTCCTAGGAGCTAGGGAGTACAGCAAGATAACTGAGATAAGGGGCCCCCTGCTCATAGTTGACGGCGTGAGCAGGGTAGCCTACGACGAGATAGTTGAGGTTGAGCTCAGCGATGGCGAGAGGCGCAGGGGCAGGGTCCTCGAGGTTGCCGGCAACACGGCCGTAGTTCAGGTGTTCGAGGGCACCACAGGCATATCGACGACCAGCGCCAGGGTCAGGTTCCTTGGTAGGACACTCGAGATGCCGGTGTCGGCTGACATGTTGGGCAGGACCTTCGACGCCCTGGGCAAGCCAATAGACGGAGGGCCTGACATAATAGCTGACGAGAAGTACGACATAAACGGGGCGCCCATAAACCCCGCCGTGAGGGCGTACCCTGAGGACTTCATACAGACCGGGGTCAGCGCTATAGACGGTATGAACACCCTCGTGAGAGGGCAGAAGCTGCCAATATTCAGCGGCACCGGTCTCCCCCACAACGAGCTGGCGGCCCAGATAGCGAGGCAGGCGACCGTTAGGGGCGAGGAAGAGGAGTTCAGCGTTGTCTTCGCGGCTATAGGCGTGAAGTATGACGACTACATATTCTTCAGGAAGTTCTTTGAGGAGACAGGCGCATTGAAGAGGGTAGCTATGTTCGTCAACCTAGCTGATGAGCCAGCTATGCTGAGGCTCGTTGCCCCTAGGTCGGCCCTCACACTGGCAGAGTACCTAGCCTATGAGAATGACATGCATGTTCTGGTTATACTGACTGACATGACGAACTACGCCGAAGCCCTGAGGGAGATAAGCGCCGCCAGGGAGGAGGTGCCGGGGAGGCAGGGCTACCCAGGCTATATGTACAGCGACCTGGCCAGCATCTATGAGAGGGCAGGGAGGGTGCACGGGAGGAAGGGAAGCATAACTCAGATGCCCATACTGACTATGCCAAACGACGACATAACTCACCCAATACCTGACCTGACGGGCTACATAACTGAGGGCCAGATAGTTCTGAGCAGGGAGCTCTACAACAGGAACATATACCCACCCATTAACGTACTAATGAGCCTGTCAAGGCTTATGAAGGAGGGCATAGGCGCCGGGAAGACTAGGGAGGACCACGCCCAGGTGAGCGACCAGCTCTATGCGGCCTACAGCAGAGGCGTTGAGCTCAGGGGCCTGGCAGCTGTCATAGGTGAGGAGAGCCTGAGTGAAACGGAGAGGAAGTTCCTTAGGTTCGCTGACCTCTTCGAGACGAGGTTCCTGTCACAGGGCATAAGGGAGAACCGCACCATAGAGCAGACCCTTGACTTGGCCTGGGACATACTTGCAGAGCTGCCAGAGGACGAGCTGACAAACATAAGGGAGGAGATGATAAAGAAGTACCACCCCAAGTACAGGTCCCAGCAGTCTCAGGCGCAGGGCCTGAGCACCAAGGCTTAGGCCTCAAGTTTTTAATGCCTAGCAGTATCGTTAACTCTTTACTAGAGACTAATCGACGGTTTTAGTGGAGCGTCAATAGGCTGGCGTACCTAGTTTATCTTAATAATGTAGTGAGCTTTTCTTCACGCCTGCTTGACCAGGAGCTGCTTTAGGTCCGACCTCTTCACGATAACCTCAAAGCCAAGTGACTTAAGTGACTCCTCTAACACGTCCTCACGAACTCTCCTGTCAAAAGTAATTACGACGTCCTTTTTGTTACCCTCCTTTATAAGCTTCATGCTGTCAACGACCACTGCACCTCTTATCATGTCACTTATGTCCTTATCTGGCACCACATAGTCCTTGAATTTCTTCTGCTGGAACTCGTAGAACTCGTCGAAGTTCCTCACTATTCTCAAGGCCTCCATGACATCCTTGGACTCCACGTTGAGCCTCTTACTGACGTCGACTATGAGCCTCTCAGCGACGTCTAGGGGTACTCTGACGCTCTTGTACTTCCCCATGTCAACCTCCAGCGTCACGCTTGCCAACCTTTACACCGAGCTCCCAGTGAAGCAAGAGGCTTTTAGCCTTGACGTCTCACTCTTCGAGTTGCCGATGATGTAGGTTAAAAGCGGTGAAAGGTGATCGAGGCTAGGCGGCTGAGGCTAATGAGTCCGCGCGGAGGTGTAGCCTCGCTGGCGGGACCGCAAATATTCATGAAGCACTGTTGGGTACAGTTAGCGAGGGAACGCGTATGACTGCATGCGGGGTTAGCGTTGTCAAGCTAAGTGGCTCCCTTGTCAGTCCCCCCTCAGCTACCTACCTCAGGGGCCTCAGGGAGGCCGTGGAAAAGGTCGTAGCTGCGGGGTGCAGGCTCGGCATAGTTGTAGGCGGAGGCGGGACCGCAAGGTCGTACATAGGCGCCCTGAGGGAAATAGGAGTACCTGAGTCCATACTTGACGAGATAGGCATAGAGTCAGCGGTCCTGAACGCCATGACGGTGGCCTCCGCACTATATCCAAGGTCGCCCCTAGAGGTGCCGAGGAGTATTAGGGAGGCCGTCACAGACTTTGAGGAGGGCCTCGTCCCTGTAATGGGAGGGCTACAGCCTGGACAAAGCACCAACGCTGTGGCTGCCGTATTGGCTGAGGCCATAGGCGCTCGCATCATCTTGAACCTGCTCAAGGGGGTGTCTGGCGTCTATGTCGGGGGTCCGCCCGGGGACCCTTCGGCTAAGCTTAGCAAGAGCCTCTCGTATGACGAGCTTGAGGCGGTCATTAGGGATAAGAGGAGCCTCGCAGGGACCTACGAGCTGTTCGACTCAGTGGCCCTTAACGTTGTGAGGAGGAGTGACATAACGGTCAGGTTCGCCAACGGGGAGGACCCAGGAGTTATATATAGAGTCCTCGTGGGAGGAGAAGACTTAGGAACATTAGTTAAGCAATAGGCAAGCCGATCTTGCTAACCAAAAGCTAAGGGCTCAAAGCTTTGCGAAAAGTCACGGCGCCCCTTAGAGATTACTGATATACACGCCTTAGCGTGAACTATGATATAACGAGGCTCATGCTGCGCTACCGCCCTCCACCTCCTCGGAGCCGGAGGCCCTTGAGGACCCTCTAGCACTCTTTGGCCTCTTGCGTCTTGAGGAAGCCTTCTTTGCCTTCTTTGTGCCCCTGGAGGCCCTCCTTCTCTTCTTTCTTACGCTCTCGCCGGCCTTCTTAAGAGCGTCCTCTACCTTCTCAAGATACATAGCCTTAGCTTCGTCTATCGATATCTTGCCCTCCTCGGCCTGCTCAAGTATGTCAAACGCGTCGAGCATTATCTGGAGCAGCTCCGGGCTGCTGACCTTATACTCTAGGCTCTCTACCCCCTCAGAGGGTTCCCTGCTCTCCTCAGCGGCGCTAGTGGCCTCTGTAGCCTCGTTGGCCTCCTCGTTCGTCTTCTCCTCGTCCTCGCTCATGGAGGACCCCTCAGCAGTATGCCTATGTTTCTGAGAGTGAGTTAAAAATTTAAGGTGAGGTCCCTGGAAGGCAGTCCCTTGCGCCTTTATGATAATAGATTCACCTGCTATGGCCTTATTGCATACATGCACTTGCGCTGAAAAGGCCTTAGAGTCGCTCATCATGTGACAAGATGAACGACAAGCCTCGCCCTTCAGGGCGGGGAGGGGGTCATACGTGGTTCGCCTAGGGCTCTAGAGGTAGCTTAGCTTTTAAAACCCGGCTGGACCTTAAATATAGGCCTCCATCAGCCTTGGCGAGGCGAACGCTGGTGTCCGGGCAGGTGAAGCTGTACCCCACCACCAAGGAGGAGATAGTCATAGGTCCCCCTTACCTGACCAAGTACGAGAGAGCCAAGATAATAGGGCTCCGCGCGCTGCAACTTGACAGCGGTGCCCTCCCGCTAGTTGACCTTGAGAAGGTCAATGTAAAGAGGGACCCTATAGAGATAGCAGCTTACGAGCTGGACCATGGCCTCCTTCCGCTCTCGGTGGTCAGGTACACGCCGTCAGGGCTTGTCCAGGTGATACCTATAAAGCTCCTCACGCAGTAGGGCTCATCAACGCTTTTAAATAGCCTAAAGCCGATAGAGCCAGGCTTGGTGGGATCGCATGGTTAAGGCGCCAAAGGGCTACAGACACAGGACGAGGAAGCTCTTAACAAAGGGCGTGAGGGAGAGAGGCGCAGTGCCGAAGGCCAGTGTCCTGTTCTATCCATATAAGGTCGGCGACAAGGTCACAGTACGCATAGACCCCTCGTTCCACAAGGGCATGCCGCATAGGCGCTACCACGGCCTTACGGGAACCATAGTCGGCGTGAGGGGACGCGCGTACGTCGTCTCGGTGCCCATTGGCAAGAGCACTGTTAAGACTATAATAACCTATGCGGCACACCTCAGGCCCCTAAAGGCCTGACGGTGAGGTGCCTTCGACCTATGCTAAGGAGAATAGAGAGCAGAAGGTACCTAACGTACGCCGAGGCCAGGAAAATACTAGAGGACAGGGTAGCCGAGAGCGGTGGCGCCCTTAACCCTACCCAGGACAGGACCTGGCAGTACCTGAGGCTGTTCGGCAATATTGACCCAGGTACTGCCAGGGAGGCTGTTGACGAGCTCGTGAAGGGCGGCATACCTGAGTACCTAGCGGTGGAACTCGTCAACATGTGCCCAAACGAGGACGGCTACATAAATACCATATTAAGTTCTGAGGAGGGCCTGAAGATTAACGAGGAACTTTTGGGTAAAGTGAGGGAGGTTCTAAGTAAGGCCTGCGCCCAGCAGGGGCAGTAACGCCGGTTTAGGATACGAAGCTTTGATCTAAGGACGGACCTAGGCCTCGATTACAAAAGGAACTCTATAAACTAGCGCAGTACCTAAATCATGCCCTAGAGGGCCGATTAACTTGGAACGCCGAGCCCATAAGAATGAACGGCTTAAGTAACCTGCGCGCTCTCACGCGATTTGACCCTTTAGGCTAACAGCTGGGCCTTGCTGACGGCTCCCCGCCCTGAGGGGCGAGGGCTCTGCGCCCACTGGGGCTTTTTCCCCTCACCTGTCGGGCGCCCCCACGGGCGCTGCATCACCTCTCAGGCCCCGCCGTCAGCCTCGGGGAGGCGCGGGCTCACAGCCTGCTAAGCTCGCCCGCGCCCAACCCCATCCGTTGACAAAGGCCGAGCCTACAAGCCTATTGCCATGAAACCCCGCCGCGTGGGGAGACCCCGCCCTAAAAGGGCGAGGCTTCACAAAATGTGTGAGGGTGCCCAATTGAGGGGCTGCAACATACCGCAGCAGTACGATGTCATAGTGGCTGAGAAGCCCAGGGCAGCCGACAAGATAGCCCACGCGCTGGGGAGGCCTGCTAAGTGCTTCATAAACAGGGTGCCCGTTTACTTGCTCAGTGTTGACGGTCACAACTTAGTCGTAGTTTCTAGCGCGGGCCACATGTTTGGGCCCTCAACTTCCATTAAGGGGCTTCCCGTTACAACGCTTAGGTGGGACCCCATATGGCGCTTCGACAGGAGGTCTTCATACCTTAAGCCGTACTATGAGGTCCTCTCCAAGGTACTGCCGAGGGCCAGGTACTTCGTAAACGCCTGCGACTATGATATAGAGGGAAGCACTATAGGCTACAAGATCATAGAGGCCTTCGGAAGCCTGAGCAGGGCCAAGAGGATGAAGTTCTCGAGCCTAACGCCAGCTGAGCTGAGGAGCGCCTACAGCAGGCTCCAGCCACTTGACGTTAATAATGCCATGGCTGGCATAGCAAGGGCCGAGATGGACTGGCTTTGGGGCATTAACGTCTCAAGGCTCCTGATGAGGTCCTACAGGGAGGCGGCGGGCGAGAGGATCTCCCTCAGCGCCGGCAGGGTGCAGACTCCCACGTTAGCTGAAGCTGTGAGGAGGTGGATCCAGGTAAACTCTCACGTCCCTGCGCCTGAGCCCTCAATAACCGCGACCCTCTCCCATGGAGGGGTTGAGTTCAGCGCGTCACCATCAGGCTGGGGCGCCGAGACCGTCAAGGATGCTAGGGCCATAGCGCTGGAGGTCAAGGAGGGGGGCTACATGAAGGTAGCCTCTGTAAAGGCTTACTCTGAGCCTATCAGGCCGCCACCCCCCTTCAACTTGACTGACCTGCAGAGGGAGGCCGCGAGGATCTACGGCCTCTCGCCCTACAGGACGCAGGAGGTCGCCGAGGACCTTTACTTAGCGGCGCTGATAAGTTACCCGAGGACTAACAGCGAGAGGCTGCCTCCTACACTTAACTACAGGGAAGTCATGGATGGCCTGACGAGACAGGCCAAGTACAGGGGGCTCGTGGAGCTGCTCCTGAGGCAGACCAAGGGCGCTCTGAGGCCCAGGGAAGGGCCTGCTGATGATCCTGCCCACCCAGCCATATACCCAACAGGGGAGATGCCCAGCAAGCTTGACAAGGTTCATGATGCTATCTACGACCTCATAGTTAGGCGGTTCCTGGCGGCCTTCGCGCCGCCAGCTGAGGTTGCCAGGGCTGAGGCGCAGCTGCTTGACGTTAAGTTGAGGAGGTGGGAGGCCCGGGGGCTCTCCATTATAAGCGAGGGCTGGCTCAAGTACTACCATTTCCACAGGCCCAGCGAGGCGCAGTTACCCCCGCTGAGGGAGGGCGACAGGCCGAGGGTAGAGAGGGTCACAGTCAAGGTCTCCTGGGGAGGCCCAGGGGTCAGGCTGAGCAGGCTCTCGCTGCTTGAATGGATGGAGGCTAACGGCCTGGGCACGAAGGGCACGAGGGCTAGGACAATAGAGACCCTCTACAGGAGGGGCTTCATAGTGCAGAGGGGGAGGCAGACGGAGATAACAGACCTAGGCTATGCCGTCTATAAAGTACTCAGCAACGTCGCCCCAGAGCTGCTTAGCGTCTCGCTCACAAGGCAGTTTGAGGACATGCTCGAGGGCATTGCTGAGGGGAGGCTCAGCAGGGACGAGGTGGTCGGTAAGGCAAAGAAGTACATCTCAGAGCTTATAGCTAGCCAGCTGAACGGCAACGTGAAGGTCATAGGGGCCACGATGGCAAAGTTCGTAGGTAAGGTGAGGCCCGAGGGGCGCTGCATCATATGCGGGAGGCCGGCTGAGGGGGAAGAGCTCTGCGAGCTCCACCTGGAGGCCAAGAGGAGGCTTGAGAGGTCCCTGGAGGACGTGGCGAGGAGGCTGGGGGTCAGCGCCGACGAGGCCCTGAGGAGGCTTGCTAAGAACAGGCTGACGGGCAGGTGGGTTAGGGAGGTGGCGGAGCTGGCGCTGGCCGGCACGCTAAGGCTGGACGCTGGAAGGGTTGAACATGAGTGAGAGGCCGCCCACGTACGGTATAACCAGGGGCTGGCTGCCCCCCACGACAACTCCATACACATAATAGTATGGGATCCCGCTGACCTCCGTGCCGTTGGCGTCAACCGTGCCGCACAGCGACGGGTAGCCTGGGTCCGGGAGGGGGTTGTTGTCGCCCTTGGTTACAAAGCAGAGGACTCCGTTATAATAGTACTTATAGATCACCCTGTGTATTATAAGGGCGTTGCTCAAGTAAATTCCATAGAAGTTGCCGGTGAACCTGTAAACTATAACGTCACCCACGTTTATATCAGTTGGGTTAACATGAACTATAAACACCACGTCGCCACTCTGCAGGGTTGGAAGCATGCTTATGCCGTCAACTACGACGGCCTGGAGCCCATAGGCTACATGAAGGTACAAGAAAAGCGCAACGATAACAACTATCGCAACAACTGCCAGGCCGCTAGGTGAAAATGACCTGCTCCCGCTCTTGCCGGGCATCACTGATGCCAGTGAAGGACCCGCACACAATCCTAAAAAGTTTTACCGCAATTAAACGAGAGCCCCTTGAACTGGGGCTCCTCAGAGGTTGCAGGTCTTACATGTACTGTTCTCGTCAGCCTCTACCTCGACAACGTTGCTGTCCTTTTTAACCTTGAAGAGGTCGCCAAGCCTTGAATCGGCGGAGGCCTCCCCAGCAGCCATATACCTTTTGACTAGTGCCATCCTCATCGTCGGCTTCTTGACGAGCCTCAGTGGCACCTTGCTCAGCTCCCTCCGCTGCCCCCCGAAGTATATGACCTGTACCCCCTTGCTCTCGTCCCTGTACACCGTGACCCCCTTGAGGCCCGTCAGCCACGCTGCCACGTAGGCCGTGGCCACTGCGCTGACGTCCGCATCCTTCGGCAGGTTGACAGTCTTACTTATAGCCTGGTCGGTGTAGACCTGGGCGGCCGCCTGGTGGGCTATGTGGTACCACACGTCAAAGTCCATGCTCGTAGCGAAGAGTTTTGCAAGCTCCCTTAGCTCAGCTATGAGCTTCTCAGCGTCCCACTTAGCCCTGACCAGCACCCCATTAACCTCCTGCATCTGTGCCTCCCTCACGACCTTCTCAACGTCCTCCATGGCCCACCTGATGCTGCCCTTGTGCCTTGATATGGCCTCAAGTATTCTCTCGCCCAGCTCAACTGGGGCCCCGACGCTCTCCAGGGCCCCATAGAGCCTGTCCCTGAACTCCTTCACGACCTCCCAGAGCTCCCCTATGGTGACCTTCCTTAGATATACCAGCGCGAAGTAAGGCTCTACGCCGCTGCTAGTGCCAGCTATAATTGAGATAGTGCCGGTTGGCGCAGTCGTGTTAATAGCTGTGTGCCTCGGGGCCCTCGCGCCTATTGACCTACCGTAGGCCTTCAATGACTCCCAAAGACCTGCGGGGTCGTAGATAGCCATGGCCAGGAGGTGCCTAGGGCTCCTGGCCAGCTCCTCAGGCCTCATCCTTTCAGCCTCGGCAAGTGTCTCCCTAGCGACGCCGAAGACCTCCATGAGCACCTTCTCTAGGCTCTCAAGCCTCAGAAGCTTAACGGAGCCGTCACGCTCAACCCTCCTTGCGGTCTCGCCCTCAAGCTGCCCCATAATGTAGTCGCTGAGGTTGATATCATGATACTTTATCGTCACCCAACTGTCCTTGATGCTCAGCACCTCAGAGGCCTTCAGCAGCGCTGGCGTCAGCAGCTCCACGGTGTCCTCAGGCCTCGCCTGCCTCACGCACTTAAGGCTTGACCAGTCGAACTCCGCGCACTCATATGCTGGGGCATGGCCGAGCTTGGCGCCAAGCTCCCAGCTCCTCTTCCAGGCCTCGGCCTCAAGCAGTGCCATGGAGGCCATCGTAAAGGCTACAGCCTCCTCGCTGTCATAAGGCATGTCAAGCTTGACAAGCGCGTTGGCTAGCCCCATTATGCCGAGCCCAACTTTCCTGGTGAACCTGTTGACCAAGTCCTGCCTCTGGTCGGGCTGCCTGTTGAAGTCTATGACGGCGTCAAGTCCATCAATGGCAAGGTCAACGTCCCTTGCGAAGGCCTCAATGTCAAACCTGCTGCCCCTCACGTACTTATCAAGGCTAAGGGAGCCGAGGTTGCAGCTCTCATATGGGTACAGGGGCTCCTCGCCGCAGGGGTTGGTCGCTGAGACCGCGCCAAGCCATGGCGTTGGGATCCACTTGTTGTGGTTGTCGATTAAGAAGAGGCCTGGGTCGCCCCCCTCCCAGGCCCCTCTAACTATCTCCTCCCACAGCCTCCTGGCTGGGTAGTGCCAGGCGTGCGGGTTCTTCCTTGAGGTGTCGACGTCCTCCGGGACCTTTGAGAGCGCCTCTTTAACGACCTCCTCGAGTACGTTGAGGTATGGGGTGCTAACCTTACCCTCCTTAAGGAGCTTGAGAGTTCTCCCCTCGCCCGTTGCAGCGGAGACTGCGTAGTGCAGCCTGTAGAGGCCGTCGCCCCTGTCGCTGTACCTTGGGTTGACCATCCACCACTCCTCATCATTTATTATCGCCTTCATGAACGCGTCATGGACCCCTACACTTATGTTGAAGTTAGTCAGGAAGACATCCTGCATCGGGGCCCTCTTGGCCTGAATGAAGCCGGCGTCTTCAGGGCTTCCACCGCCCTGAGTTAGCCTTGAGAGGGCCTCCAGCGTCGCCCTCTCAACCTCGTAGTAACCGTCGTCCTCGAGCTGCTCCAGGGTCCTCCTGTACTGCTCTAATATCGCAACGACCTGCGGCGGCAGAGTTGAGGCCAAGGCCCTCCAGGGGTCGTAGTCAGGGTTGTAGAGGTCGGGGTGCCAGTCGTGGAGGATGCCCATGTTAGCGCCCCTCCTCTTGCCGCCCTGCTTAACGACGTCTGTAGCTATGTCATAGAGCCTCATGAAGCTCAGCGGGCCGCTGGCCACGCCGCTAGTTCCAGCAACTACATCCCCTCTTGGCCTCAGCTCGCTGAAGCTGAAGCCCTGTCCTCCGCCGTACTTAAATGTCATCGCCTGAACCGTTAGGCCGTCCATTATGCCCCTCATGTCATCATGCACTGGCGTGACGTAGCACGCGCTTAGGGCACCCCTGGCGCCGTCGGAGTACATGTTGAAGAGCGTTGGGCTGTTGAACATGAAGCGGCCATCAATCATGGCCCTATAAATCTCCTCGGGGTCGACCCTCTCCCTGAACCCCAGGGCCACCCTCTTCATTACCATTGATGGTGTCTCTACGAACCTTCCTCTCAGGTCCTTTGTCATGTACCTGCTCATGAGGACCCTTATGGCATTATACGTGAACTTCATGTCATCCTCGCACAGGCTCTTCGCGCAGCTTGGCAGCTCAGCCAAGGCACCCCCATTCGGGGCGCGCCCACTGTAGGCCTGAGAAACCTCGGCGTAAATATCTGAGAGAAGGAGTTTCTTAGCCTCCTCCTCAGCCTCAGGTCTCGTCAGTGAGGCCTTGATGAGCTCAAGCTGCCTAGCGCTGCTGCTCATTATTTAGCGTCACCCCTCCTGCTAGCACAAAAGACTACGGCAGCTGGCAGCTTTGACACGTAACGCTTTTGGGCCTGTGAGCGCTCTGTCGCTAGCACCAGAACTTGCAAGAGCGGACCAGAGACGCCCCATAACTTCACCAAAGCGCTCTCTAAGTGCCCTATTGTGATGTAATGGATAGTACCGGCAACACCTAGCAGTATTACCTGCTGGCCCGCAGCTGGGCGCCATAATCATGTCATCCGCCCCTTGGCAGAAGGCCTCTACGCTTGCTTTTAGTCTCGCAATAGCAGAGCTACTCAGGGGCTCCGCCGAACAGCTATTATTTGAGGCGGAACCCTGCCTGTGAGCAGCCGTGAGCGGCGGCGTAGCTGCCTGCAGTGTCTGCGGCATCAGGCCAGCCAAATACTACAGAGCCTCCAGCGGCGAAAGGCTTTGCGAGAGGTGCCTCTTCGGGCTACTTGAGAGGGCCGTGGCCAGGGTTCTTGGGAAGGCTGAAGCTAAAGAAAACAGCTCGTTTGTAGTTCCCATAACATCCTACTCCCCCTCCAGGTCGCTTCTGGCCGCCAGGGTCCTGGCCCAGGTCGAGAGGAGGTTCAAGTCAAGGATCTACGTGCTTGTGCCGACGTTTTATAAGGGACTTGGGGAGGACATCCTTAAGGGGGCACCCCAGGCCGCAAAGGCCCTCTGGGCCGAGGTCACGCCCCCTCCGCCGCCTGAGGCGAAGTTGATCGCCTGCATAAGGTATGACAGGGCGTGGGCAGCCGCCGCGGCGAGACTTCTTGGCGCGGATTTTATAGTGATGCCAACCGCGAGGACCTCGTCAACGATCATTGCGCTGGACTCGTTGATGAGCGACGGTGGCCTTGGCCTCACCGAGGCCGCAGAGCTACTTGACCTGGGAGGCCTGAGATCCGTTAACGCCTTCTTTTACGTAGAGGATGAGGCCGTCGCTGCCATGGAGTTCCTGGAGGGCGTCGCAGAAATAAGCCCAGCGTGCCGCGCCTATGTAAGCGTCAAGGGCGTCTATGAGTCGGTGGCTGGAAGGCCTGAGATAGACCACAGCTCAGCTGACGTAATAGAGGGTCTCCTCAGCGCCGCCCCCTACAAGAGGTGCCGCGTGTGTGGCGGGGCCTCGGATGGGGAGGTGTGCAGCTACTGCAAGCTCATGAGGCTTGAGGGGCTCCAGGTTCGCCTCCTTTAGTCTGGCTCTGCTGGGCGGACAGAAGGCCTGAGAGCGCCTCCCTCTCAGCCCTGCTCAGGTGTATCACTATTGCGAAGCCCTGCCTGGGGGCCATGCTTGGCGGCCTAACGTCGTCGTCAAGCACGACGTAGCCAGCGGATATTATCTCCTCAACCAATCTGGGGTGAAGCCTAGAGGCCAGGCCCTGCAGGAGGCTGGCAAAGTTAAGGTGCCTCTTCAGCTCGCCCTCGCTCAGCTGGGCGCCGCACACAATGCATGTCAGGTCCGGCGTCACGGCCCTGAAGCCGCAGCGGGGGCACTCAACGGGCGTTGGCCTGCCGTACTGGGACCAGAGGGCCCTCAGAGAGCCAATAATATCATCAGCCCTAAGCCTCACAGCCTCCCTGTAGAGGTAGGGCGCTGCCCTCCCGGCTATCTCAGGGGCGTATGCCACTATGAACTCGAGCTGTTCCCTCGTCAGGGGCCTGCCGCTCGAGAGCAGGGAGGCCGCTATTGTCTTGAACAGGTTATCCTTCATAGCAACTATCCTCTTCATTGCAGCCTCCTCCGTCAGCTTTGAGGACCTGGACTCGGCCAGGGAGCCGACTATGGAGTAAACTATGTCCTTTATATCTACGGCCTTAAGTCCTATCAGATCAAGGCCAAGGGCTTGTATCAGCCTCTCTGAGAGCGACTCTGATATGGACTTAATCTCTTCCTCGCTGGTTGAGCGCTTTGGCTGAGCCCTGCGCCTCCTCTGCTGGGCCTGTTGGGCGTCCTGCTGCTCTGGCTTTCTCTTACCCCTAGGCAAAGCTCGCATCCAAGCTGGTGAGGGAGTGAGAGAAGGTAAAAGCTGATGACCCTCGGAACGCGTTTACGCCCTCGCCACCAAGGATATTATTGACCAAGCTTGGAGAGCCAGGGCTACGACCCGCTCGAGAGGGCCGAGGCCGTGAGGAGACTCGTGACAATGGAGGTTAACGGCGTTGAATATAGGGCCTACTACAGGTTCAGGGCTGACAGGTGGTACGGCGGCATAGCAACTGGCGACGTCATCGGCTGCGACCTCTCCTGCGCCTTCTGCTGGAGCTGGAGGTTCAGGGACAACGCCTCGCTCGGAAAAATGCTGTCGCCGCAGCAGGCCTTTAACAGCATCTATTCAATAGCCAGGTCAAATGGCTTCGGCCAGGTCAGGCTGAGCGGCGCTGAGCCCACCATAAGCAGAAGGCACCTGCTCGACCTCATCAGCCTCTTCGAGGAGAAGGGGTTAGCTTTCGTGCTTGAGACCAACGGCCTCATCATAGGCGGTGACCAAAACTTTGCAAGGGAGCTGGCCAAGCATGACAACGTAGTTGTCAGAGTCTCCTTCAAAGGAGTGACCAAGGAGGAGTTCCACAGGCTGACGGGAGCAAGAGCCAGTTTCTTTGAGCTCCAGTTCAAGGCCCTTGAGAACCTGGTAGCTGCAGGCCTTGAGCCCGGCAGGGAGGTCTATGCGGCCGCCATGATAGGCTTCAGCGACGATGAGTCCATAAGGGAGTTCGTCTCAAGGCTGGCCGAGATAGACAGGAGGCTCACCGACGTCGACTGGGAGTACGTCATACTTTACAGGCACGTTGAAGAGCAGCTCAGGAGGCTGGGCCTGCGACCTAAGAGGGCCGTGACGCCTAACGGCGTGCCGCCCTCCATGATATAGATGCCCTGGCTAACCTTGATTAGGGCCTGGTCTCACTGATCTGCGGAGAGGCGTTTGGCTGAGGAGCTCCTCAGGGAGGCACAAAAGTGCGTCTACTGCGGCTTCTGCGAGAGCGTCTGTCCAACTATGCCGTTTGGACCACACAGAGGCTATGGGCCGAGGGGCAGGGTAACTGTGCTAAGGGAGCTCCTAGAGGGGACCGTAAAGCTAAGCGATGAGGTCATCTCAAGCTTTTATAGCTGCCTCCTCTGCAACGCGTGCTCAACGGTCTGCCCGGCCAGGATAAGGGTTGGGGACCTTATGAGGTCCGCGAGACTTCTCCTATGGGGTGATATGCTAACGTCTGAGGCGGCGGTGAGGACAAGGTGAGAGGCGTAAGAATATCCTCCGTACTGAGGTTCATGAGGACCTACACCAGGCTCACGGGCTACCCAGTGCCCGCCCCTCCAGGGTTCGCCTCAGCCTGGTCAAGAGGGCTTAACATCGATGACAAAGGCTCATCAACGCTCCTATTTACAGGCGCCCTGTACCAGCTGGTTCCCTATATAAATGCAACGGTTAGGCTGCTCAGCATAGCTGAGGAGAGGGGGCTCTCAAACATCCTTAGCGTGCTGGAGAGGCTGGCAGCGCTGAGGCCAGGGGCCCTTCAGGGCCTTGTGAGGCCGGAGAGGCGGGATCTGGAGGAGTCGGAGAAGATACTGAGATCCATAGTCAACGCCCTCAGGAGCTCAGGGGTCAGGTTCTCCTACGACCCCCGCGTCTCAGACATGTACAGCGGGGCGCTTATCCTAGACTACGGCGTGGCGGATGAGCTTAAGGAGCACGCAAAAAGGGTCTCAGAGGCTATAGAGGCGGGCGGCTACGAGACAGTAATAACCGTGGACCCTCACACGACCCTGACCCTCATGAGTTATAGACAGCTGGTAGGCCTCAAGGTGAATGTCGTCAACTACCTTGAGCTAGTGAGGCCTCTTAAGAGGGTTAGGCTTACGGCGACGGTCCATGACTCGTGCATCTACGCCAGGGACCTGAACCTGTGGGGCAAGGCAAGGGAGCTGCTCAAGGGGTCTGGGGTGAGCGTAGTTGAGCCGAGGAACTATGGTCCAAAGACTTTCTGCTGCGGCGGGCCCGTTGAGTCGCTTTCGCCAGGCCTAGCCAATGCCATAGCTAAGAGGAGGGTCGCCGAGCTCAGGGAGGCAGCAGACGTTGCAATAACCATGTGCCCGATCTGCCTGAGCAACCTGAGGAGGGCTGGAGGAAACGTAATTGACTTATCAGTTATAATAGGCGGTGACGCTGAAGGTCAGTAACTAGACCCTAAGAGCACTGCACCTGACCAGCGCCCTTGTGCTGGCATATCATAGCGCTAAAGGCGTTAGCCAAGGCCTAAGGCCTCGGCGAGCAGCTTTTCCACGTTGAACGGGGTAGGCTTTGACCACTTGGTTGGAAGCACCAGGAGCGTTATATTGAGCCGGGCCGCCACCTTCCTTATAGAGTCCTCGTCTGATACTATGTGTTTTAGGACTATGGCTATCCTATAGCCGTCGCTAGCGGCTTGTCGCAGAGCCTCCTCAGCGCTCCTCTGGTCGCTGGCCTCTATTGTCTTCATGCCAGTCATCCTGAAGAGTGGCAGCGTCAGCCTATCGCCTATGACGACTACTCCCGTCTCGCCGCTCTCCACTTCCGGCATAAGCCCTTTGCCCTGTTGCATTTACTTGTAAGAGTTTTAAGCCTTAAGCTTCTACTGTCTTACGCATGCAAGGTCAGATCTAATCGACCATTCTAAGGACTTAAAAACCCTTTAGTGCAATGCCTCCTTGAGGAACCTATGCTAATTGCAAACAGACTAGAGGAGGTACTGATAGCTCTGCCCAACGAGCAGTACGACAAGGCTGTGGCGAGCCTCGCGACTATGGGCATATTTCACGTGGATAAGCCGCCCAAGCAACTTGCGGCTTACGCTAACAGGGGTTACATGCACCTCATGATGGAGTCGTCAGAGCTTAAGGCTAAGCTTGAGGGCTTCTTCAAGGTCATGGGCATGACACCATCCATGGTAGATAACGTCAAGATTGAGGTGAGCAACTGGGAGGGCACCTTCAGGGGCATTGTGAAGGCGCACAGTGACCTTGAAAAAGACCTTGAGAAGCTGTCCGCTAGGGCCACAGAGCTAACGACAAAGATAGCCGAGCTACAGGGGATCATAAAGTTCCTGGAGCCATTTAAGGGCATGGTCTCTGACGTCACGGCTGCGTGGAGCGGGGGCACGTTGAGGGCTGCGGTGGGTCTTATAAGCGCGAAGGCCCTCGTCAGCGCCATTAATGTGGCTATGAGGAGGGGGCTGCTTTACGCCTCTGAGGCCGTTGATAAGGAGACTGCAATACTTGCTGTGGCTGGCGAGGCTAATAGCGTCAGGGAAGCAGTCTCTGAGCTCACGAGAAGCACTGGCTGGAAGCAGCTCATAATACCGCCCGAACTGAGCGGCAGCCCCTCGACAGCGTTTAATGAAGTCAACGGCAAGCTCTCAAGCTTAAACGCTGAGCTCCAAGAGGTAAGGGAAAGCATAGCGAAGAGGCTGCCGGAGCTCCAGGAGTACTACACATCTATCTCAGCTCTTTCAGAGGTCTTTAAAATATTAAATTACTCGGCGAGAACCGACACGATGACCTTTATTCGTGGTTTCGTTGACTCCAGGGACTCAAGGAAACTGAGGAGCGGCCTCGACGCCTGCTGCGGCGGCTCATACATGGTTATGAGCCTAGGCCACAAGAGGGGTGAAACATATGTCCCCTCAAAAATAGACCTGCCCGGCTACTTCAAGTGGTTTGAGGACATAGTCGACATGTACAGCACTCCCTCTAACAATGAGATAGTGCCCACGCTGTTCCTGGCCATAACAATGCCCATAATATTTGGCCTCATGTTCCCCGACATAGGTCATGGGCTTATGGTCCTGCTATTTGCACTTCTCTACATAGTGCCGAGGAGCAGGAACCTAGGTAAGGTGATTGCAATCCTTGGGGCGGCCGGCATGATAACGGGTTTCCTGGCTGGTGAGTTCTTCGGCCCAATACCAGCTCACTTCGTCGGCCTTGACGCCTTCTGGCGCTCGCTTGGCTTTAAGGTGCCGCCCCTTGAGTCCCCAGTGGCAACAGCGTATGAGATGCCAGGCAGCAATTACACCACTATACTCTTCAACGAGATCCTCGACCTCTCATTCTGGATAGGTGCATTCATGTTGATCTTCGGCAACCTGCTTGGAATTGCCGACGACCTTATAAGCCATGACTATGAGGACCTAGTCGCGAGGAGGGCCCCGCTGACGCTGCTGTTCCTCGTTGCAGGCTTACCATTCTTAGTGTACTTCAACGCATATAAGGCTGGCTATATTATAGAGCTTGGGCTCCTCGGCCTCGGCCGCGGCGGCCCGATGGGTGCATTCGTACTTTACGGCGGCTTAGCGTCACTGGCATGGCTTGTGCTGGGCGACGGCCTCTACAAGGTATCTGTGGGCGAGGGCTTCAAGCTTGACCCATATGAGAGCTTCCTTGGGGTCTTTGAAGGTATGATAATGGCCCTCGGCAACACCGTAAGCTTCCTCAGGATAATGGGCCTTAGCCTCGCGCACGCAGGCCTAATGATAGGGTTCACTGTGCTGACCTATGCTATCCTGACCTCCCACCCGACGCCGCTAACCATAGCGTCTGCGGCGGTAGTTTACATTATAGGAAACCTGCTCACGGCTGGGCTTGAGGGCATAGTGGCATTCGCGCATGACCTGAGGCTTCACTTCTACGAGTGGTTCAACAAGTTCTACAGGGGTGGCGGTGTGCCGTTTAACCCAATAAGGCTTCCAAACGTCACCTTTGTAATCCTCACCTGACCGCTGAGAGAGGGCGCTGTGAGGAGAGCTGGTATTACTGACACCCTTGATTGTGAAGAGTGACACCAGGACCGAGCGCCCAAGCTTAGGTAATCGTTAGATAGAAAAGAATATATAAGCCTGTGATACTTACCTTTTAAAGCGAGACGGAGCTAAAGGGTTGATTCTAATGACCGAAGCTAGCGAGGAGGTCAAGGGGGCAGTAAAGTATAGAGACACGTTAGTCTGGTTTATGCTGTTTATACTCTCAGAAAGGCCCATGCATGGCTACGAGATAATAAAGAGAATAAGGGAGCTCACTATGAACCAGTGGAAGCCAGCCGCGGGCTCCATTTACCCGCTCCTTAGTTACATGAAGGACGTAGGCCTCATAGACGTAGCGAACGTTGAGGAGAACAAAATTAAGGGCGGCAAGAGGATAATATACACGCTCACCGAGAAGGGGTGGCAGGAGTTCAGGGACCTCATCATGAGGAAGAGCGCTTTGTACATGAACTTCATTGACTTCATCGTCAAGAGTTCCATAAAGCAGCTCAGAGAACATGGATATGCGCAGGATGCCGATGCCCTGTGTAGCCAGCTCAGCCAGTGGTCAAAAGACCTCTCCAGTGTTCTTGAGAGCGAGCTTGAGTGCGCCGCTAAGACCAAGGCTCCTTCTAAGTAACCATTGAATAGCATTAGCTAGATCAAACACCACTCGATGACTTTACTTAGCCAGGCCTATGGGTCTACCTCAAGAGCATACTTAAGGCATTACGTGGGTAAGAAGCTGTTGTGTCTTTAAACTTACCGTTAAGGCCTTAGAAAGCGGGTGCACATTGTTAGTCCTAGTAGGAGCCGGCCTCAGGAGGTCGCAACTGACTAAGGAAGCCGAGGAGGTGATTAGTGGCGCCGATGTAGTACTAGTGGACACCTACACTATGCCAGCAGCACGCTGGCTTCTGGAAGCTGCCAGAGAGCTGAACCCAGCAGCTAAGGAGGCAACAAGGACGGACCTGGAGGACAATTCCGCCAATATAATAGACCTGGCCAAAACACTTGATGTTGTCATTATAGTTCCCGGTGACCCACTCATAGCCACCACGCACTCCTCGCTCGTAGTTGAGGGCAAAAGGAAGGGCGTTGAGGTAAAGGTCGTTAGTGGCGTCTCAGGCATATGCTCCATGGAGTCGTTACTTGGTCTTCACTTTTACAAGTTCGGCCGCACCGTGACCCTGCCAGGCCCCTGGAGGGGGGTGAGCGCTGACGAGGCCGCCATAGAACTGCTGGGCAACCTCTGCCGTGGGCTTCACACGATACTGCTCCTCGACGTCTCGCCTGAGGGCAACAGCCTTAAGCCCTCCGAGGGCCTCAGGGAGCTCAGGGAGTCCTTGGTGAAGCTTCTTCAGGAGGGTCAGCTGTCGCTCATTTCAAAGCTCCTGGTGCTCCTAGTTTCCATAGACGACCAAGTCCACGTGAAGCGCCTCAGGCTTGACGCCCCATTGCGTGACTATGAGGTCCCTGTCGGGAGCCTGGTGGTGCCTGGGAGGCTTCACGTGAGCGAGAGAGAGTTCCTCCAGTACGTATACTCCATACCTGACAACGAGCTTAGGGCGCATAACGAGACCCTAGCCATGATGGACACATGCGGCCTATACTTTAAGGCCCTCTCCCAGCTGCGCTCTTCGTAAGGCCCTATTGTTAAGTGCCTAGCCCTTAACAATAAGCTGATATCGATTATGTCTGTGGTCAGCTTAATTAGAGTCGGGCCTCAGCCAATAATGGGAGGTTAGGTGGGGACCAGCGCACAACAGCAGGATATAGTTGATCAAACGATATCAAAGTACGTCGAGGTGGCCGACAGGGCGGAGCTCGGTGAAGGGGCCTCCAGGTACAAAGTGGTCGACGTCAAGGGGGACCTCACGAGCTCCTTCAAGGGGCTCTACAGGGAGCTCGTGAGGTTAGGTATGGCGCCCGCGCTCAGAAGGGACAACGACGGGTCGCTCGCACTGATATTAGTTAAGTACAGCCAGAAGTCTAACGCGGCCCTGCTGGCTAGCCTCGCGGCACTAACTATCGTGACTGTTTACATCTCCGGCCTAGCCCTTGCTGGACTGCCTGGGGGAGGTATGCTGACCCCCATCCTCTACTTGGTGGGGCTCCTGGGCCCTCTGCTAATTCATGAGTCAGGGCACTGGATCTTCATGAGGAGGTTTGACGTCCCAAGGAGTCCGCCATATCTAATCCCAGCGCCGCCGCTCCAGCTGGGCTTCCTAGGAACCTTAGGCGCAGTGATTAACATGAAGTGGGTGCCCGCCACAGCTGATGAGTTGGCAATGATCGGGGTCGCGGGCCCCTTAGCAGGGTTTCTGGCGGCCATCCCCGTGGCGCTGGTGGGGCTCCACACGTCGGCCATAGTGCCGGCGTCAGCCGTGCCCCCTGGGTCGTCGCTATCAGTAGTGCCGGTTATCATGGACCTCCTCCTAGCCTTTATACACACACCCTCAGGGTACGTCGTCGAGATGTCGCCTCTCACCTTTGCCGCTTACATAGTATTCTTCGTCACCTTCCTTAACCTCATACCAGTGGGCCAGCTCGACGGGGGTCACGTCCTTAGGGCTGCGCTGGGCGAGAAGGGGCACATGACAATATCACTCCTGTTCGTAGCAGTGCTGCTGGTGTCTGGCATTTATATGCCGACTCTTGGCCTCTTCGGCATAATTGCCCTCTTCCTGCTGCTACTTACGAGGGGGAGGCACCCAGGTCCAGCGCTGGAGGGGTCAAGACTTACCGGGCTGGGGGTCGTGGCCGTTATAATTTACGGTATTCTCTTGGCTCTAACGCTGCCCGTCCCCTCCTGACCTGTGAGCTTTCCTCATAGACATACCTGCCGCCCCTCGATATGAGAATACAGAGCCCACTAAAACTAGTGCTACAGAGATCATTATTTGGAAGCCTGAAGTCACATAAAGTAGTTTCAAGCGCCTTTAAGACGGGAACCTCAAGCTCCAGTAGTAGCACAACCTTACCCATTAAATGTCAAAGAAGTGGTGGGCCCGGCCGGACTTGAACCGGCGACCTCCGCCGTGTAAGGGCGGCGTCCTATCCAATCTAGACTACGGGCCCTCGACCTCGGACCCCGCCGGGCCCAGGGTAGATAAGCCGCCTCCCCTTAAAGGCGTTGCCTTTATTTGAAGGCATTCAAATTCAGGGAGCCTGAGTAGCCCTTAAATGACTCAAGGCTCTAGAGGGCGTGGGGCGAACAATGTATTATGACATGCACTGTCACCTGAATGAGTTCAGCGACGCTGAGGTGGAGGACATTTTCTCTAAGCTTAAGGAGCTAAAGATAGTTGCCGTCTCAGAGGACGTGAGTAGCTTTAACAGAACCCTAGAGCTGTCTGAGAGGTTCCCCAACGTGATACCATGCGCAGGCTTTCATCCTTGGTCGCTCAAGAACCACGACATCTCTGAGGCCTGGGAGCTCCTAAGGCTAGCAACGAGGAAGGGCGTCAGCTGTATCGGCGAGGTAGGCCTTGACAGGAAGTTCATGCAGGTTGACAGCATGCAGGCGCAGCTGAAGGTTTTTAGGGCCTACGCTGAGGCTGCTAAGGAGCTCAGCGCGCTCCTCAATATACATGCGCCTGACGCCTGGCGCGACGCCCTTATGGAGGCTGCTGAGATAGGGGTCCAGAGGGCCATGTTCCACTGGTACAGCGGCCCCCTCAACTTGGTACCAGAGATTGTGGGCAGGGGCTACGCCATTTCGATAAACGTGGCCATAAAGCTTCAGCCAAAGCTGAGGGACGTGGCCAGGGAGACCCCCCTGAGCTCAATGGTCTTTGAGAGCGACGGTCCGTACAACTACCACGGCCTAAGGCTGACGCCGCTGATGTTACCTGATCTAGCTGAGATAGTGTCGCAAGTAAAGGGCCTTCAGGTGCCTGAGGTCCTAGAAGCCGTTGCGAGGAACTCGGAGCGCCTCCTCACCAGGTAGCTCTCGGAGTCAACTACTATAACTACGTCGCCGCACAGGCGCGCCTCGGAGACGCTGAGCGCATATTGGTACTCAGCCATCTTAACCCTTGAGCCCCTCAGACATATGCCTCTTGAGAAGTGAGGCGCCGCAACAACAAAGGTCTCCGCATCGCCTCCCTCAAAGGCCGGATGAAAGCCACACTTCCTGGACAGGCTAAGTATCTCCTCCACTTGAACCTCGTCCTGCATGGGGACCCCGAGGAGCCTCTCAGGCAGGCCCGCGGTCGTTATCTGGCTTATTATAAACACTATGCCTTCCCTGACGAGCCTCCTCAGGTACTCCTCCGGCTCCTCCCCCCACTGGGGGTCGAACACCTTGACTCCGAGGTCCCTTGCTATCGCTGAGAACCTATCATACTGGTACCTGCTGGCAACGCCTCCAACCGTTATGGCGTCAAAGTCGTACCTTGCCTTAAGGCCCCTGAGGCCCTCCCTGAGCTCCTCCACCTCAGCCTCCTTGACGCCGCTCACCGGGATCAGGAAGTGCCTGTCCCCGAAGCCCATGGCCTCGGCCTGAAGCCTCGTGAGCTCCACGAGGGGCCTGTGAAACATCCAGCTGTCAGGCCTTGAGGGCATTATGGAGGCCAGGCAGGCGACTTCTGCGCCGTCCTTTATGGCCCTGTAGAGCGCATAGGCGCTGTCCTTGCCACCTGATATGAGGCCACAGATCCTCATGGGTAAATCCTCTCGCGCAGCCTCGGGAACGGTATGACGTCCCTTATGTGGTCAATGCCCGTTATCCACATGACCAGCCTGTCAACCCCTAGGCCGAAGCCGCTGTGGGGCACGCTGCCGAAGCGCCTCAGGTCCAGGTACCACTGGTAGTCGTCTGGGTTCAGGTTGTTCTCCTTTATCCTCTGAAGCAGGACATCATACCTGTCCTCCCTCTGGCTGCCTCCCACGACCTCGCCGTAGCCCTCAGGCGCCTCAAGATCAAAGCCGAGCGCCACCTCAGGCCTCCTGTCGCAGACCTTCATGTAGAAGCTCTTGAGGTGCTTTGGGAACATTGTGAGGAAGAAAGGCACGCGCTCGTCCTGAGTCAGGACCCTCTCCTCGTCAGCCCCTATGTCGTCACCCCACTTTATGTTGACCCCCTTCCTCTGAAGCCTCTCTATGGCCTCGTCGTATGTGACCTCGGCAAAGGACGACTTAAGGGTCTCCTCGAGCGGCTCCTGGTTCCTCCCGAGGAACTGAAGCTCCTCCTGCCTCTCGTCAAGGACCGCCTTAACGGCGCTCTTGACAAGGCCCTCCACGAACTTCATCATGTCATGCATGTCCATCCAGGCCGCCTCGCCCTCAAGGTGCCAGTACTCGTAGAGGTGCCTCCTTGTCCTGCTCCTCTCCGCCCTGAAGCTTGGCGTCAGCGACCACACACGCTCAAGACTGAATATCATGACCTCCAGGTAGAACTGGGCGCTCTGGCTCAGGTAGGCCTTCCTGCCAAAGAAGTCAACTGGGAACAGAGTGGCGCCGCCCTCAACAGCGCTCTGGGTCAATATTGGGGGGCTTACCTCCCACCAGCCGTTGGAGGTGAAGTGGTCCCTCAGGGCCTTGAGGACCGTGGCGCGTATTCTCATTATCTGGGTCAGCTTCCTTGACCTGAGCCACAGGTGCCTAACGTCGAGCAGGTAATCTATGCTCTCGCCGCCCTTGATCGGGAAGTCATCGGCTAAACCTATTATGTTGAACTTCTCTACCTCGACCTCCTTGCCCCCTGGGGCCCTTGGGTCGCTCCTTACGACTCCCTCGACCTCTATTGACGACTCTATGGTAGCGCTGCTTGCCTGAGCAGCGACGTCGGCCTTTGACCTGTCCACGACACACTGAATTACGCCATCAGCGTCCCTCATCACAACAAATACCTTTGAGGCCAGGTCCCTCTTGCGGTACACCCAGCCCCTGAGCTTAACCCTCTCGCCGTCGCCTCTAGCCAGGGCCTCCCTAGTGCTTATGAAGCCCTCCTGCATCACGTGCCCTGAGGGGATGCGCCCTGGAGGTCTTTTATGTTTGGCCTTGCCGTCTGCCCGCGCCCAGCAGGGACTTATAGTGAGAGTAAACCGCGCTTCCATAGTCCACATAGCTCGATATAATTTTACTAATCAGGACCGCCGGCACCATTGCTACAATTATATACGCGACCCTCCACAGCACAGCCTCCCTGCCGCTCAGGAGCAGCGAGAGCGAGTACTCGACCCCGACCTCACCCCCAGGAGTAGGCAGGTTGCCCCCAACGTACGACATCATGAGAGCGCCGAAGTCCCTTACAAACCCTGCCAGCCCTCCCCTGGTTATTACCAGAAGGGACAGCGCCTCTATCACATAGGAGGTGACCGATATCAACACAATCAGGGTCACAGTTCTTCTAGAAGTCACTATGCCCTCCAGTGATCTCCTAAAGCTTTCGGTCTCCTCTCTGACTAAGCTGGCCGCCCTGCTCCCCATAAACTTAGCCAGTCCGCCCATTACGCGCTCCAGGAGGCTACTGGAGAGGACCACAGCCCACGTGACTATAACCAGCACCGCGATCACTACAACTATGGCTGACCGCGGCACCTCAGGAAGCGCGAAGTAGATGGAAGCCAGTGCCGGTAGCATCGAGTCAGCGAAGGTGGCCGCCATCGCTATTGAGAGCGCATCAGAGGGCGGAGCCCGCGTAGAGTCCCCTATCACAGCCGCCGCTGTAGGCACAGCCCCTGAGAACGCCGGCGTAAGCACGCCAACGAAGAGGCTAGAGAAGTGCGCCTCCAACGCCCTAAAGGGAGACAGCCTATAGCCCCTTAGCCTGGCGGCTACGACGAACCTTAGGCTCTTTAAAGACTCCTCGGCGAAAATTACGAGGGCCGCCGCAAGCAGCAGGACGTACCTGCCAGAGACGTAATAGATGATGTTCTTTAATCCGCCCCCTATAACTTCAAAAACTATCAGCACTAAGGCCACAAAATAAGCAACTGCAACAACTATGTACATTCTTCTATTATCGCTGCCGCTACTCTTTTCACCTTCCTCCTTTTTCATTTGGGCTAAAGTCACGCTCCACGCTGCTCCACTGCTTTGGCTGCTTCTTCGGCCTTCCTCTCTATGTAGTTCACGATCCACTTTATAACAGCCCTCACGAGGACGTATCTCGTCCCCTTCAGGTAGAACTTGTCAACGATGTCCCTAGCCCAGTAGGCGCTGTGCCTAAGCGTGGCCTTCAGCAGATCCACGTGCTCCGGCCTTACCATGTTCCTTCTGAACCACTCCATGTTCTTAAATGCTCCCATAGGCACGAAGAACATGGGCACTATGAGGCTCCTGTACGGCCTCAGCTTCTCGACTAGCTCAGTCGTAGCAACCACGTCGTCCGGCTCCTCGCCGGGCTGGCCAACTATCAGGGTGGCAGCTGGTATCACTTTGTGCTCATGCATTATGGAGAACGCGTCCTCTACCACTTCAGGGTACTTCTCGACCGGGTAGGGGGCCGCCTTCGCTGGCATGACTTTCCTAGCAAGCTTCACGCTACCAGTCTCCAGGCCTACTTCAACGCCCAGGTAGCTCTGCTTCTCACTGGAGAACATAATGTCCGTCAGCTTTGTTATTAACTTATGCTCATCCTCGGCGTACTTCACGGCGGCCAGGCTGGCGTGGCTCCAGCCTATGGGCTCGTCCGTCAGCTGTCTGATTGTGGTATGCAACTTTATAAGCGCATCAGGCCTTGGCTTTATACCATCAGCGTAGTAGAGCAGCACGTCCTCGCTGTGAAGTATTATGCCCTTCTCGCCCTCCCTCATGTTAACCTTTATCTCCTCTATAACGTCATCTATGGGAATGAACCTCCACGGCCTAAGCGTGACGCTGCAGAACTTGCAGCCCCTAGGACAGCCCCTCATTATCTCCACTAGCCCGTTGACGCTCGCATGCTTTATCTTAGGTATCTCCTCGGCCGTTGGGGGCACGTCATAGGAGCCGACATAGATGTAGTCCGGCAGGGGCTCCCCTTTAATGGCCCTGTCCACAAGGTCCGTTACTACCCTCTCAGCCTCGCCGTCAATTACGGTGTCAACCCCCCAGTTCCTCCACTCGTCAAGGCTCCAGAGCCACTGCCAGGCCGCCGGCCCGCCGACTATTATCTTGACTCCCCTCCTCTTGGCTTCCCTCACCACAGGGCTCTCCATGAACTTCCTGAAGCTGACCCTGTTGAAGGGCTCCTTTCCTGTTATAGTCCACCACTCACTGCTCGGAGGCCCATAGGCGAAGAAGTCGTGATGGCCTATCATGAGCACCTTCATAGTGTCAAGGTGCTTCCCTATATGGTCTGGGTCAACCACTGCCGCGTTAAAGCCGGCGTCGACCAGGGCGGCCTCTATCTTCCTCAGCCCGTAGGTGGCTACCTTGGGTCTGCCTAAGCTGTCCACCTTAGGCTTCGGCGCTGCTATCCAGGCCCAGACCCGCTCCGGGACCCCGAAGGACGGGCCTGTCGTCATAAATCCCAGGAACTCATGGTGATGGTGATCAGTCATCATACTTCTGTCAGTGGTTATTACTACATCGAAAGTCAAGTCCTGCTCACCTCCTTCTCCCTCACCACAACTATGGTCTGGGCTATGAAGTTGGCCAGAACCTCTCTGGCCCTCTCCATATAGCTTATGTCGTCAGACTTCACGACCACCATGACTCTCTTCGCGCCCTTCCTCATGCTCTCAACTATCATCCTCTTAAGGTCGTCGTCGCTCTGCGCCTTTGGGTCCCACCTAATAACGTAATAGTTACCGCCACCTGCATCCAATGTAAACCTGCTTCTTTGCACCTGCAAAGGCCGTCTCCAGACTATTTTGGCACGGCCAATATAAAAGTGTCCTTCAATATTCGTATTAATTAAATAATATTATTTTTTTATTTCCTTTTTAGGTTATGACCATCCATTTTATTAGGCCTGACGCAGGAGGTACAGTGGAGGTGCGCCGATTGGCCGAAGACAACAGTCAGAACCAGCAGAGGCAGCCCTCCAACGAGGTTGTCCTCAGGGTCTCCGAGGCAAAGCCAAGAGACTCAGGGAGGAAGAGAGTAAGGATAGACATAGACGTCATGAAGGAGCTCGGCGTGGAAGCCGGTGACGTAGTAGAGATCGAGGGTAAGAAGAAGACCGCAGCCATAGTGTGGCCAGCCCTGCCGGAGGACGCGGGCCTTGACATAATAAGGATGGATGGAAACCTGAGGAGGAACGCAGATGTTAACATAGGAGACAAGGTAATAGTTAGGAAGGTTGAGCCCAAGCAGGCCGTTAGGGTTAAGCTGGCGCCCACCGTGCACTCCATTTCTATAGATGACAGCTTTAAGAAGTACGTGAAGAAGAAGCTCATCGGTCTCCCGCTCGTTGAAAACGACATAGTGCAGATCCCAGTCATAGGCCAGGCTGTTCAGCTAGTGGTAATTGACACAAAGCCTAGAGGCGTCATCATGGTAACTGAGAAGACCGTAATCGATGTCCTGGATAAGCCCATAACTACGACGTTCCCAAAGGTTACCTATGACGATATAGGTGGCCTACACGAGGTCATAGCGAGGATAAGGGAGCTTGTGGAGCTGCCGCTCAGGCACCCAGAGCTCTTCAGCAGGCTCGGCATTGAGCCGCCAAAGGGGATACTGCTGTTCGGCCCACCAGGCACAGGCAAGACCCTCCTCGCTAAGGCCGTTGCAACGGAGAGCGACGCCTACTTTGTGGCAATAAACGGTCCCGAGATAATGAGCAAGTTCTACGGCGAGAGCGAGCAGAGGCTGAGGGAGATATTTGAAGAAGCCAAGAAGAACGCCCCAGCGATAATATTCATCGACGAGATAGATGCCATAGCGCCCAAGAGGGACGAAGTCATAGGCGAGGTTGAGAGGAGAGTCGTGGCCCAGCTCCTGGCCCTTATGGATGGCCTTGAGGGGAGGGGGCAAGTCGTAGTAATAGGGGCCACTAACAGGCCTAACGCCATAGACCCGGCCCTCAGGAGGCCAGGGAGGTTTGACAGGGAGATAGAGGTTCCCGTGCCCGACAGGCAGGGCAGGCTCGAGATACTTCAGATACACACCAGACACATGCCCTTAGCTGACGACGTTGACCTTGACAAGCTAGCAGAGATGACCAAGGGCTACACGGGGGCTGACCTGGCGGCCCTAGTTAAGGAGGCAGCCATGCACGCCCTCAGGAGGTACCTGCCCGAGATAGACATTGAGCAGGAGAAGATCCCCACCGAGCTGCTGGAGAGAATGGTAGTCACCATGCAGGACTTCCTTGCAGCCTTCAAGGAGGTAACGCCGAGCGGCCTAAGGGAGATAGAGGTCGAGGTCCCGGAGGTCCACTGGAGCGACATAGGCGGCCTGGAGAGCGCGAAGCAGGAGCTGAGGGAGGTCGTGGAGTGGCCGCTCAAGTACCCGCACTCGTTCAGCAGGCTCGGCATTGAGCCGCCAAAGGGGATACTGCTGTTCGGCCCACCAGGCACAGGCAAGACCCTCCTCGCTAAGGCCGTTGCAACGGAGAGCGGGGCCAACTTCATAGCCATAAGGGGGCCGGAGGTGCTCAGCAAGTGGGTTGGCGAGAGCGAGAAGGCCATAAGGGAGGTCTTCAAGAAAGCAAGGCAGTACGCACCAGCCGTGGTGTTCTTTGACGAGATAGAGTCCATAGCGACGCTCAGGGGTATTGAGGAGGACAGCAACGTCGGCGAGAGGATAGTTAGCCAGCTCCTAACGGAGATAGACGGCATAACGAACCTGGAGAACGTTGTGGTTATAGCTGCAACCAACAGGCCTGACCTGGTGGACCCTGCCCTGCTTAGGCCAGGCAGGTTCGAGAAGCTGGTATACGTACCCCCGCCAGACGAGAAGGGAAGGCTCGAGATCCTGAAGATACACACCCGCAGCGTGCCACTAGCTGATGACGTTGACCTAACGGAGATAGCTAAGATGACCAACGGCTACACGGGGGCTGACCTGGCCGCGCTCGTGAGGGAGGCGGCGCTAACAGCACTAAGGGAGGACATGACGTCACCCGTCGTGAGATTCAAGCACGTTGAGGAGGCTCTTAACAAGGTAAGGCCCAGCGTGACAAAGTACATGATAGACTACTACCTCAGGTGGCTTGAGACTGCAAGGCAGATAGTGGCATCGCAGCAGAGGCCGTCGCAGCCCTCCCTCACGCTGTGAGCGCCTGAACATTTTAATAGAATTAATACCGACGATCCTCTCAGCTCTGCAACTCTCATAATGCGAAGAGCTCATAGCCTTCCGGTACTACCAATGGCGCGAGCAGAGCTTTTATTAAAGGGTTAAAGTTAAAGACCCTCCTCTCACTAAACTTCTGCGTAGGCTCTTAGTCGCGCGCACCAAAGGGTGACAGCAGTTGTCAGTATGGTATAATCAGCCCCTCATAAACGCGGTGTACGACGCTCTAAAGGAGCTCACTCAGAACGGTAAGGTGCCCGTCACAGACGGCCAGCTACTTTCATACCTTTTAAAGAACGGCTACTCAATCTCATCCGTAGACTTAATGAAAACGCTTCTTAGACTTGAAATTATGGGCTTAGTGCACGTGAGCTCGAGCACTAAGGAGGATAGGCAAATAGAGTTGATTAATCGTGGCGGGCCTCAGGAGGCTGCTCATGAAAAGGGGTAAGCCTGGTTTCAAATTGCCAGCTTTAGTCCTCCTCGCTTAAACAGCTGCTTCGGCTATTTTGGATTCAAAAGCTTTTAAAATGCGTTGAAAGCAGTGCAAATATTTAGCTGCCCCTGCTCTGTTAAAAGGGGCAGCCGATGGGCGTTGATATAAAGGACATAATACCAGACCAAGCAAGGCAGGAAGTCGATCTGAAGGCCCTCAAGGGCTACGCCGTGGCCCTTGACGGTTATAACATGCTTTACCAGTTCCTCTCTGCAATAAGGCAGCCTGACGGCACACCCCTCAAGGACTCTCAGGGAAGGGTCACAAGCCACCTGAGCGGGCTCTTCTACAGGACCATAAACCTCGTGGAGGAGGGCCTGAGGCCCGTTTATGTCTTCGACGGCAAGCCGCCCGAAATGAAGAGAAAAGAGATAGAAGAGAGGATATCGAGGAAGAAGGAAGCCGCCGAGAAGTACGCGAAGGCTAAGGAGCGTGGGTCCCTGGAGGAGGCTAAGAAATACGCGCAGGCCACGTCAGAGCTCACCGGGGACATGGTAACTGAGGCTAAGAGGCTCCTTGATTATATGGGTATACCATGGGTTCAGGCGCCCGCCGACGGGGAGGCGCAGGCAGCCTTCCTGGCTCAGAGGGGTGACGCCTGGGCCGCTGGGAGCCAAGACTATGATAGCCTACTCTTTGGAGCTCCTCGGCTTGTCAGGAACCTCGCAATAACTGGGAAGAGAAAGCTGCCCAACAAGGACGAGTACGTTGAAGTGAGGCCTGAGATAATAGACCTTAACGTAATGCTTAAGTCACTTGGCATAACTAGGGAGCAACTCATAGTCATTGGTATACTGGTGGGCACTGACTTTGACCCAGACGGCGTGAAAGGCTATGGACCTAAGACTGCCCTCAACTTCGTCAAGAGCGTGAAGGACCCCCAGAAGGCCCTCGACTCCGTTAAGTCCCTGTTGCCGCAGGACGTGGACCCATATAAGATTTATGAGTACTTCCTGAAGCCCCCGGTTAACATGAGCTACAGGATAGACTTCAGGGAGCCTGACCTCAGCAAGATAGAGGAGCTACTGGTGAAGGAGCACGACTTTAGCGAGGACCGCGTGACCAAGGCTGCTGAGAGGCTTGTCAAGGCGTTTAGGGAGAGCTCAAAGGGCAAGCAGTCAAGACTTGACATGTGGTTCAGCTAAGGCTGTGAACCTCAGGCAGCTATTGACTTTGCCTCTCTATGTGCTTTATAATCTCGTTCAGTTTCTCCTTGTCAACCTTCTCCCCTAAGCCCTCCGCGGCGCGGGGGCCCTGATGCCCCTCCTCATACTCTATGAAGAGGTCGCTCCCGCTCAGAGACTTGAAGACGGCCTGTGCGGCGCGCTCGACCTCAGAGACCCTCCACCTGTCGCTCAACGGAAGCTTAGCTATGTAGTACGTGGAGCCGTCAGGCGCATAGTAGGTGTTGACTGATAGCACTTGGGATGTCGGCAGCAGGCTCTCTATAAGCCTCTTTGGATCGCTGGAGCCTGCCACCAAGAAGACCCTCTTTATGTTGAGGTTTGCCAGCTCCTTTTCAAGGGACCTAGCGAGCTGCCTGCTTACTAGCTTTACGTTATCAAGGACTATGTATAGTGTGTCGCCAACTATAACGGACTTCCTGTACGAAGCGTTCCTTAGCTCCTTATAGCTGCCCTCAAGGTTTAACAGCGCCCTCATTACATCAACCTCCCACCTCTGGTATTTGCCAGAGTCAATCTTGGCCTTGCATTTATCGCACAGGACTCCGCTCTTGACGCATATCTTATCTAATGGTATCTGCAATGCTCTACGCCGTTAGAGTTGTTAGCAGCGAAGCTTAAACGTTTTTATTTTAATTAGTTCTCTACATTAAAACTCTAATCCCTTCACAATTAAAGTGGATCACCTACTTGTGGAGGCCCTCAGCAACCCCACATAGGGCGGGCTAGGCGCCAGGGGCCTGCTCTTAAACTCCGGGTGAGCCTGCGTGCCCAAGAAGAACCTGTGCTCCTTGTGAGGCAGCTCCGCGCCCTCTACGAGGCCCTGGGGGTTCCACGCACTTATTATGAGGCCCGCCTCGACCAGTCTATCAACGTACTTCGGGTTAACCTCGTACCTGTGCCTGTGCCTCTCATATATCACGTCCCTGCCGTAGAGGTCGTAGAGCTGGGTGCCCTTTACTAGGCGTATCTCTGAGGCACCAAGCCTTAGCGTGCCGCCCATCTCATTCACGTCGCGCTCCCACGGCAGCAGATCAACGACCGGGTGTGGGGTACTTGGGTCTATCTCAGTGCTGTTAGCGTTCTCAAGTCCAATAACGTCGCGGGCAAACTCGACGATGGACAGCTGAAGCCCAAAGCATATACCGAGCGTAGGTATATTGCTCTCCCTGAGGTACCTTATGGCCTTTACCTTGCCTTCAGCACCGCGCTTGCCAAAGCCGGGCAGGATGACAGCCCCGTCAACTGTTGAGAGCACGTCCTCAACCTTTATCTTGCCCTCCTCCACGTCAGTGGCCTCCACCCAGACCAGGTTTGGCTTGACGCCGACGGTGACGCCAGCGTGCCTGAGGGCTTCCACAATGCTGAGGTAGCTGTCCTTGAGCTTCGTATACTTGCCCACCATGGCTATATGGACCACCTTGTCGGTGCCCTTCAGCCTGTCAACGAAGAGCTTCCATGACTCCAGGTCAGGCTCCCTGTCCTGGAGGCCAAGCTTTGATATAAGCCTTGAGGCGTAGCCCTGCGACTCGAGCAACAGCGGGACCTCATACACATAATCAACATCATGGTCGCCTATTACATCCGCTGGCGACAGGTTAGCGAACAGAGCTATCTTCTGCCTGGCCTCGGCCTCTAGAGGCCTTGGGCTTCTGACCACGAGGATGTTAGGCTGTATGCCTATCCTGCGCAGCTCATAGACGCTGTGCTGCACTGGCTTCGTCTTCTGCTCGCCAGTCGTGCTTAGGACGGGCGCCAGCGCCACGTGAACAAAAGCTACGTTCCCGGAGCCAAGCTCCACGTACATCTGCCTGGCGGCCTCAAGGAACGGGAGGCCTTCTATGTCACCTACCGTGCCTCCAATTTCTACCACAAGCACGTCAACACCGGTCTCGCGAGCCACGCTAAATAGACGCTGCTTAATCTCATCAGTGACGTGCGGTATTATCTGAACGGTCTTGCCGAGGTACTCGCCCTTCCTCTCCTTATTTATGACGCTGAGATAGACCTGCCCAGTGGTTATGTTATGCTCCCTGCTCAGGTTCTCGCCCAGGAACCTCTCATAATGACCAAGGTCTAGGTCTGTCTCGCCGCCGTCCTCTGTCACATAAACCTCCCCGTGAGCGTACGGATTCATGGTTCCAGCGTCCACGTTGAGGTATGGGTCAACCTTGACAATGCCTACCTTGTAGCCACGCGACTTCAGGAGGAGACCGGTAGAGGCTGATACTATGCCTTTTCCAATGCCCGACATCACTCCGCCAGTTATGAACACATACTTAGTCTCTGTCACTGAGCCTCCTAGTAGATTAGAAGACAGCTCTTTTAACAGTGAACGCCCCTTCGGCAGTTAGAGTAAGGTGGGACTTTGAGCTTGCAGTATTATTCAAGCGCTTTGGCCAGCCCTTTAACAGAATACCTCGTCGCTGCGGTGATAGTTGCCGAGCTTTTAGCAATTGTTATACAGAGCGTAAGGCTATACTTAGCAAAGAGGTCGCTCAGCACGATAGAGTCTAACTTAGAGAGGTTGGCCGAAGCCAAGGCAAAGGAGATAATGGCCGCCGAGGTGGAGAGGGTGAGGGAGGACGCAGCGCGCAGAAGCTCTGCTGTCACCGCAGGTAAGATTTACGAGCAGCTGGCGCCCATGCTGCCCGGCTTCCGGTTTAACCCAAAGGAGGTCAGGTTCCTCGGCAGCCCCATAGACTTCGTCGTATTTGATGGCATCGAGGAGGGTCATCAGGTCACTGTCAGGTTTGTCGAGCTCAAGAGTGGCAGCTCGAAGCTCACTGACAGGGAGAGGGCCGTTAAGGAGGCTGTTGAGAGCTGCAAGGTCTCCTTTGAAGTGATTAGCGCCGAGGAACTTATGGGATGCTAGCCTATAAGCTAACACAGAAAAGCGCGGCCTCAGAGGTAAACATAGGTGTTAAGGCTGCCGAAGTATTATATAGAGACTTACGGCTGCGCGCTCTCAGAGTTCGACAGCGCGATAATGCGTAGCCTCCTCAGGGATGCGGGCTACGAGGAGGTCAAGAGCCCTGCCGAGGCAGATGTAGTAATAGTAAACACCTGTTCCGTGAGGCTTGACACCGAGGAGAAGATAGTCAAGAGGCTCGTTGAGCTGAGCCCCCTCGTTGAAGGCAAGAAACTGATAGTGAGCGGCTGCCTCTCTAAGTCAAGGCCCTCCCTAGTTATGAGGGTGGCGCCGACAGCCAGCATGCTCTCACCTCAAAACGTCACCAAGGTAGTTGACGTATTAAAAGCCGACAAGCAGCTCTACCTCCTTGACGGCGAGAGGGACGTTAGCGTCCTCCCAACGCCGCCAATAAGGGACGGCGTCGCCACGATTATGATATCGGAGGGGTGCCTTGAGAACTGCAGTTTCTGCGAAACAAAGATCGCCAGGAGAACGCTGAAGTCGTATTCACCTAGGGCGATAGTTGACCTTGTCAGGGAGCTTGTTAAGAGGGGTGCCAGGGAGATAAGACTTACTGGCCAGGACGCCGCCGCCTATGGGCTTGACCTGCCGGGAAGGCCGAGGCTCCCGGAGCTGATAGGGGATATACTTGACAGAGTCCCTGGCGGCTACAGGCTCAGGATTGGCATGATGACGCCGAACCAGGCCATGGACCTAATAGATGACCTGCTCGAGGTTTACAGGGACGAGAGGGTCTTCAAGTTCTTCCATATACCCGTGCAGAGCGGCGACGACAGAGTGCTCGAGATAATGAACCGCAGGTACACGGTTTCAGAGTTCAAGGAGCTCCACAGAAAGGTGAAGAGCAGGTACCCCTCGTCGCTCTTTGCAACTGATATAATAGTTGGTCACCCTGGCGAGGACGAGGAGGCCTTCATGAATAGCGTGGCCCTCGTTAATGAGCTTAAGTTCGAGAGGGTTTACCTGGCCCAGTACAGCATAAGGCCAAGGACTGCATCGGCATCGATGCCTCAGATACCCGAGCCCGTTAAGAAGGAGAGAAGTCTGAGGATACAGGAGGTCATAAGGAGTGTCGGGCTCGAGATCTATGGGAAGTACGTGGGCGGCATCTACAGGGGGCTACTGGCCTCCAGGAGCTTTAGGGATGGCTACTACACCGTCAGGCTGGATAACTACTTCCCAGTCACCGTGCCAGCCACCGATGCCAGGTCGTTTGGAGATTATGTAAACGTAAAGGTATCGGAGGCCACGTATTTTGACCTAAGGGGCTTCATAGTCAGCTAAACTTTGCAGGTATGCTTGGGCCTGAGGCCGCCATATTTTGTAAGGCTTGCAATAGGCGCATGGTGACCCGGACAGACAAGGCCAAGCCATGGCTATGATCCTTCGCGCTCAGCGCCGCGGTGGCCCCTGAGCTCCCTAATCCCTGCATACCTTACCCTTATTACCTTGATTCCAGCCTTAGCGGCGGCCGCCTGCAGGGAGTAGTCATCCGTTGCAATGAATGCTTCCTTGCCGCACGCCGCCAGCTCAAGCGCCAACGCCAGCACGCTGAGGTCAGCCTTGCTTAACCTGCCTGCGACGTCGGCCGAGCCTGCCTCCCTCAAGGCAGCCTCAAGAAAGTCCTGTGATGGTGCGACTATGATCAGCTTGTGAAGGCTTAGAGAAAGCTCGAGGGAGGACCTAGACTCCTCATCCTTTACCTCGTCGTAGACCTGCGGCGTTGTCACGCACGTAAGCGGCAGCCTAAGCTGCAGTGACGCTATCAGGGCGCCCGTGTCAAGCACAGCAACTGACGAGGAGCTACCAGTAGCTGAGCAGGCGGGCGAAGAGCCTCTCATAGTAGTTTGACCACCACTTAAACCTAGCCACCTTCAAGGGGACTTCACATGGGTAAACTTCTACCTCATCGCCGGACCTCACGTTATACTTAATCTGACCGTCAAGCACTAGGTATGCTGGCCCACTGTCGCGCCTCATGAGGACCTTTATGACGCTGTTCCTTGACATAACTACAGGTCTCAGGAAGAGTTGCACAGGGTTAAGAGGGGTCAGCACTATAACGTCAAGCCTTGGATCCACTATAGGCCCCCCTGCATTTAGGCTGTAGGCTGTAGAGCCTGTAGTAGTTGATAGGATCAGCCCATCACCATCAATGCCCATGATTCTCTCCCTATTGCCCCCCTCCACCTGGTACACGTCGAGCCTCACCATTGAGCCCTCTGATGTGAACAGCACAACGTCGTTCACAGCGCACGGGAGCTCCTCGCCGTTAAGCGAAGCCTTAACTCTCTGGTGCAGAACAAGCTCATAGCTGTCACTAATGAAGTCCTTAAGCCTACTGCTGAGCGTGGTCTCGTCAACGTCGAGCATGAAGCCCCTCTTGCCGGCCCTAACCGCAAGGAACACCACGTCATGAGTCCCAGCCCTTATAGCTGCTCTCAGGAGTGTTCCGTCGCCGCCAATTACAACGACCTTACCCGGCGGGTCCCTCTCTATGTTAAAAGTCTCAATCCCCTTGAAGACTTCAGGATAACTCCTCGCGCTTTCAACCTCGACAAGGGGCCTGGCCCCAAGCTCTTTTATGACGTCTAGGGTCCTCTTCGCTAGAGCCTCGGCGACCTCGCTTGAAGGCCTCACAACTATGCCTACCGCGGTCCCCTGCTGCAAGCTACCTCACTGGGCTTCTCTGCGAGTTACGGTGTTCGCGAACAGTTTATTATGCGTGAGCTTGAGCTCTAGGCATCGGGAGGCCGAGGCTGGCGGCCACGGGCCGCAAGGCCTGAGGAAACACCGCCCTCCCAGCGGCAGCTGGACCCCGCAAGGGGCCAGGGCAGACCTCTGGGCAACGGCACAGAGACGACACGGCCCTCGCGACATGGCTATGATGCCGCGAGGCGAGCCTGGCGACAGGCTCGCAGTAACCGGCTGAGGACCGCGGGGGATGCGGTGAAACGGCCGTCCCCAGCGGAGCAAGGCGGGGGCCTGTGAGGAGCCGCGGGAGGCCCCCAGGGCCGCTGAGTCAGATGCCGCCGAAGTACAGAAGGCGGGTTACAGCCTCGGCCTCCCGGTGCGCTACTATGAACGAGCTGAGGGAGTGCGTTGCAGTCAGCCTAGCTGATGCCAATAGGGCTCTGACCGCTCTAAGGGCTGCCAGGCTCCTTGACGCCTGGAGACCGAGGAAGATAGACGGCGAACTTGCCATACCTGTGCTTAACGCTGAGGCAGCTGCGGGGCTGCTCAAGTCAGCTGGTGTTGTCGCAAGGCCCTGCAGGGCGGAGTTTGAAATGCGCAGGAGGCCCCTGAGGCTCTCTGACGAGGACCTAGGAGTCTCGGGGTTTTTGGTGGTTGGCGACATAATCCTGCTGAACTACAGCTCCAAGTTAGGCTTTCAGACCTACGTAGACGCCGTCTCCAAGCTCGCTGAGATTTACCCCAGAGCGAAGTCGATCTTCCTTAAGCTGGGCACTACGGGTGAGCTGAGGCTACCTCAGCTGGTCCTGCTATACGGAGCTGGTGAAACCCTCACCGTGGTTAAGGAGTCTGGCCTGAGGTTCCGCGTAGACGTTGCAAAGACGTACTTTAACCCAAGGCTCTCCGGGGAAAGGCAAAGGATAGCCTCCCTCGTCAACAGCAATGAAAGGGTCCTTGACATGTTCTGCGGCGTCGCGCCATTCTCCATAGCTGCGGCCTCCAGGAGCACGGCGACAGTAGTTGCAAATGACCTCAACCCTTACGCGGCCGCCCTTGCTGAGGCCAATGTTGCCCTTAACGCTAAGCTGCTCAAGGGGAGGGTCGTCGTGCTTAGGTCTGACGCCAGGGCATTGCCCAACGTAGTAGAGGGTAGGTTTGACAGGATAATCATGAATAATCCGACATCATCTACGGAGTTCCTTGACGTGGCCTGTAAGCTTGCCTCAAGGCAGTCAGCGACTCTTCATGTCTACTACTTAGCGCAGACTCAGGATGAAGCGATCGTTAACATCGTTGAGGCCGCCTCCAGGAGCTGCGCTGACGTGAACGTGGAGTTCTCAAGAAAGGTGATAGAGTACAGCCCGTCGAAGTCCATATTTGTGGCAGACCTTAGCTGTAAAGGCGCATAATTGATAGACTTTCTAGGGCCCGACAGCCAAACGCTACAAACTAAAATGCTAAGATGAACGCTAACAGGCCGCTCATAAAGACGCCATCGAAGATGCCAGCCCCACCTATGCTTAGCATGCTTGCTGTTAGCTCTCTGTAGCTTCTCAGGAGTCTTAAGACGTCAGCACCCAGCAGACTGCCTATGGAGCCCCCTATGTAGGCAGCCGCGGCGGCTGGGACGCCGAAGCCACTCACTACAATAGCCACGAAGGCCGCCGTGAGTGGCGGTATGAAGGCTGGCACAACTATGCCCACGCCCGGCATTGGCCTTGAGAGCGCGTAGGTTACAAGCGTTACCACTACGATGTCAATAACCGCGGTGAGCACGAATACGCTACCGTAAGGCGAGTTGATAAGAAGATATGAAAATATGACTGATGCTATCAGGGGCACCAGGGCACCACCAACGTTTATCGCCAGCAGCGTCTTCATTTCCCTTAGCCTGACCTTTGGTACTGGGACAGGTATGCCGAAGAACTCTACATAGCTTAGTTCAAGTTCATTAACTAACACGCCAGTGCTCAGCCGCCTTATTACCAGGTTCACAAAGCTTAGCAGGGGGCTCAAGGCTATAAGCGCGGCCACCAGGGACGCCAGCGCGAAGGCCTCATGGTTATATGGTCCCTCGGCTAGGTAGAAGGGGAGCCTTGAGAAAAGTCTTGAGAAAAGCAAGGCCAATAGCATGCCAACCGCAAGGTATACCCAAAGGAAGAGCGGATGCGTGGGATAGGTCACTATAATCCTCTTGAAATCTTTGTCCTTGCTCTGGTTCATTAACTTCCCGTCTCTGAACCCTAAGGGCCCGCTAGCTTTTATAACTTATTTAGAGACCTTGCGATACCATCTAGATGTAAACTTAACTAGCGTAAGTTAAGCAGGCGCACCTTCAGCCTCGAGCGCTATGGCCTGGCCTCGAGGCGCCAGAGCGCCTGCCCCGCTTTTCTACAAAATTGTAGAAAGCAACTTCTCGGGGGCCTAGCGCGTGCCTTGCGCCCTCAAGCGCACTCTCCGTCTGCCTCTCGCAAACCTTTCCTAGCAGGAAGGCCGCCATGCTTGCGGCGCCGTAGAGCGCGCTGGCGCGCATCAGGAGCTCGGTGGCCATGCCAGGCTGCCCGCTGACGAGGCTCTCAAAACTTTAGCCGCAGCTCCTCGAGAGACCCCTCAAGGGACATGCAGGCTATTCACCTCAACAGCGCCCTCGCCAATGGAGTCTAATATTAAAGCAAGAACGCCGAGTAGCGAGGCACCGCGCCGAAACTGAAGCGGATGCTCCAGAACTGAACCTCTCCCCGCATTGCCTTGCTTTCTACAAGCCTGTAGAAACGGCGCCTCGAGGCGCCTGTGGCGCGGCCCCTCACTTCAGGCTCGATAAGATGTCCTCGGCCGTTTTGAGTTCCGTGTAGTGCAAAATGTAGTCGAGGCTTGCGTGGCCCGTTATCTTGGCGACTATCGAGGGCGAGACGCCCCTCTTCAGCATGCACGTAATGAAGGCGTACCTCAGGGCGTGAGTGTTAAAGCCGTACGCCTTGCGGCAGTAGTCCGCGATATCGACCCTAGGCGCCTTGACCCTCGAGAGCCTCAGGCAGGCCTGCCTAAGGTAGTCCCTGCCCTGCGCGCCCCTAAGCTCCTCGGGCAGCACCATGAGGCGCGTGTCGCCCTTGGCGTGCTTCTCTACGCGCACCCTCACGCTGTCAGCCCTGCCCTTGGCGTTACAGAACTCCTTGACGGCCTCGATGGCTTCGCCTATGCGGCTGCCGTTACGCAGCTGAACCAAGAGGACTACGTCCCAGGGGCTGCCTGTCTTGTAGAGGTGGGCGAGTATCTCAGCGTAGGCCCTTCTGTACTCTACACATGAGCCCCAGCCGCGCCTAACGCAGGCCTCGCTGCCAGGCGTGGGAGCCACCTTCAGGCTTAACTTACGTTGACAGCATAAAGGGGGCTGAGGCGGCCTGGAGCGCCGAGGGGCACGGCATCAAGCTTAACTTATGGGCGAAGGTCTATCCTTTCTCACCCTGAACCTAAATGCGAGCCCTCCATCAAAGCATCATTACGACGCGTTTGCTTATCTGCTGCATTCAAAGTAATACCGAGTTAAGAGTGTTAGTAGCCAGTTCTGACAAAGAGGAGGCTGGGCAAACCTTGATACTCAGCGACAGGGACATTGAGACCCTCATAAAGGCAGGGGAGCTCGGGGTAGAGCCCCTTGAGGCCGACATAATAAGGGAGAACGGCCTCGACCTCAGGCTGGGGGGAGCCTACTGCGCCTTCGTCCACACTGACAAGGTCCTTGACCCCAGGTCCCCAGGCAACCCCTCTGACTTCTACGACTGCAGGGAGGCGGGCGATAGCTTTTTCATAGTGGAACCACACAAGCACTACCTCCTCCACACGCTCGAGTACATAAGGCTCCCGCCCTACGTGGCTGGCCTCGTGAACCTGAGGAGCACGTGGGCCAGGACAGGCATCTACATACCCAGCACGGTCGTTGACGCTGGCTTCGAGGGGCAGCTCACAATTGAGGTCATAGGCAGCGAGTTCCCCGTGAAGCTCTACGTCGGAGACAGGTTCCTCCACCTCGTGCTCGTTAAGATGGAGACGCCCTCAAACAAGCCCTACAGCGGCAAGTACAAGGGACAGAGGGGGGTCAGGCTGCCGCAGTTCTTCACTTACTGAACTTTATTACTACTCATAGTAGTAATAAAGGAAGTTCGCCCGCTTTCTTTGAGCATTCGTTTAATATACCCACCAGTTTCTATCAAGCTACCTGGGTAACGCATATGGCTGATAGGTCAAAGCTGTTTGAGGGCCTAGACTTCGTCCTGAGGGAGGCCTGGAGGAGACCTAAGTACCGGGCCATCATGGTCGCAGTAGCTGCTCTTGCTGTTCTCGCTGCCATAGCCTCCGGGGCCGCGCTAGCCCACGCTGCGAGCAGCTCCTCTGCCACGAGCGGCCAATCGACGGAGCCCTACGCATTGACGGTATTTGGAAAAGCGCTAGGTGCAGGCCTTGCGGTGGGGCTGGCAGGCATAGGAGGTGGCTATGCAGTTGGCGTAGCAGGGGCAGCAGCCGTCAGCGCCGTAGCTGAGAAGAGGGAGGTCTTCGGATCGGCCTTCCTCTTCGTGGTCCTCGGCGAGGGAATAGCCATCTACGGCCTGCTGGTGGCAATAATAGTGGCCTTCGTCCTGCCGACCTAAACAGCAGCTTAAAGGGCGCTCTACTTTAAAACCTTCCCTCTCTTTTTCTCTCTGACGCAGCCAAGGTGAAAGGCTTGCCGGAGCCCCAGCGGAGGAGATGGCAGGAGAGGTTTTCAGAGTGGTTTGACTGGGTCCTCGAGAGGGCTGAGGTCTACGACTACGGCAGGTACCCCGTGAAGGGCATGGGCGTCTGGATGCCCTACGGCTTCAGCATCAGGAGGAACGTTCTAGAGCTGTTGAGGAGGCTGCTCGACGGAACAGGCCATGATGAGGTCCTCTTCCCCCTGCTCATACCTGACTTCCTGCTTGCCAAGGAGGGGGAGCACATCAAGGGCTTTGAGGACGAGGTCTACTGGGTCACCCGCGGCGGCCTTGAGGAGCTTGACCAGAAGCTAGCGCTGAGGCCGACCAGCGAGACGCCTATAACATACTATGAGTCGCTCTGGATACAGAGCTACAAGCAGCTGCCCAGGAAGTTCTACCAGGTAGTCAGCGTCTTCAGGTATGAGACTAAAGCGACGCGCCCGCTCATCAGGGTCAGGGAGATAAGCATGTTCAAGGAGGCCCACACGGTGCACGAGAGCTTCGAGGACGCTGAGAGACAGGTTATGGAGGCCATAGATGTCTACAAGAAATTCTTCGACAGCCTAGGGATATCGTACGTAATATCAAGGAGGCCTGACTGGGATAAGTTTGCTGGCGCCCTCTACACAATAGCCTTCGACACTGTGCTGCCTGACGGCAGAACCCTTCAGATAGGCACGGTGCACAATCTTGGGCAGAACTTCACCAAGGCCTTCTCATTCAGGATACACACCAGGGACGAGAAGTATGACTACCCGTGGCAGACGAGCTATGGCGTGAGCGACAGGGTCGTGGCCACGCTAATAGCTGTTCATGGGGATGACATGGGGCTTGTCCTGCCCTCCAACATAGCCCCGACGCAGGCAATAATAATACCCATACCGTCTCAGTCTGAAGACGAGATGAGGAAGGTCCTTGAGTACTCCCGCCGCGCCCTCTCAGCGTTACTCGAGGCTGGCATAAGAGCTAAGCTTGATGATCGCAGTGATACAACGCCTGGTGACAAGTATTACTACTGGGACGCTAAGGGCGTCCCTGTGAGGGTCGAGGTAGGGCCCAGGGAGGCCGCCAGTGAGACCCTGACGCTTGTGAGGAGGGACACTCTTAGAAGGACAAGCGTTCACCTCAGGGAGGCAGCCGAAGCCGTCAAGAAGCTCCTCAGCGAGATAGACTCCAACTTGGCTGAGAGGGCCAGGAAATTTATGAGCAGCCACATAACTCGCGCCTCAAGCATCGAGGAGGCCCGTAAGGCCATAGAGGAGAGGAAGGGCATCGTCGAGTTGCCATGGTGCGGCAGTGAGGAGTGCGCCAACAAGGTCATGCAGGAACTTAACGTCAAGACCCTCGGAACCCCGTGGCCTCCTGAGAGGGCTGAGGGCGTCTGCCCTGTGTGCGGTAGGCCAGCAGTGACATACATGAGGTACTCGCGCCAGTACTAGAAGCCTAACGTTGAGCGAGAGGCTCAGCGGGCTCCTTGTCCTCATGGCCCCGGAGGGGCTCGGCGTCCACCACACTGCATCACAGCATAGTTTACATGCCTTAAGCGGCCTAATAACTAACCTTGGTCCTGCCAGCCCTCCGCGCCTACTAGAGGGACGAAAATTACCTCCAGGTCGGCCTTCTCGTAGACCTGCCCGCCCTCCTTCTTAATTACTGTGAGCACTTGGCCCTCCTTGCCGCCGACCGGTATCACCATCACGCCATTTTCGGCCAGCTGTTCAACGAGGGGCCTAGGCACCCTGGGGGAGGCCGCTGTGACGAGTATCCTGTCGTAGGGCGCTGCCTGCCCGTAGCCGAGGCTGCCATCGCCAACTATGACTGTCACCCTGTCGCCATATCCAAGCTGTTTCAGGATAGCCTCAGCTCTGGCTGCCAGCTCCGGTACCCTCTCTATGGTCCACACGTGCCCCCTCTCGCCTGCTATTGTAGCCAGCACAGCGGCGCTGTAGCCCGAACCGGTGCCAACCTCAAGGACTCTCATGCCCTCTGAGAGCTCCAAGAGCTCAGCCATGTAAGCCGCTATACTAGGGGCGCTTATGGTTTGGCCGTGCCCTATAGGCAGCGGCCTGTCCTCATATGCCTTCCCTCTAAGGTCCTCAGGAACGAAGAGCTCCCTCGGCACCGTCAACATAGCCATCTCTACCATCTGGCTCCTGATGTATCCTCTGGCCTTCAGCTCACTTACCAGCCTCCTCCTGGCCTCCTCATAAGAGGCTTGCAATGAGGAAGGCACCGGCCCTCGCCATTAAATAGCCTCCTGCAGCCTAATTACCCTTTACTTGGCTAGAGAACGGCAGGCCTCGCCCTTTAGGGCGGGAGGATGTCAGTAAAGCTCTGGGGCCCGCGTGGAGGAGCTTCAGGGTCGCTGGTTCCACTTCACAGCTCATGGCCATGTAAACGTGACAGCTAGGCATAGGACTACGATAGAGATAACTACCGAAAGCCATCTGACGCCAAGAGGGGACTGCATAATAGGCGTGTCCTCAGAGGCCAGCGCCTCAAGCCTGCCCGAGTGGCTGAAGGAGGGGTTGAGGGATAGTAACAGTGTAATAGTTTTGTTGCTCTGCGCTGGGGGCCTGTGCGACTCCGTGCTTGGACGGGGTGACCCCCGAATAACCGCTGACAACGACGTCAAGATGATAGTCAGGAGGAGTGACTACGTTGAGAGCTCAACAATAATGATACGGAGCAGCAAGGCTGCTGCCGACCTTAATCGCGAGCTGGTGTCAAGGCTTGCCAAGGGGGAGCAACTACACGTCTTTATGACATACCTTAAGGTCGCGCAGCACGTTACCAACATTATTTAAAGAAGATCCTGCTTACTTTAAGAACTGTTTTTAACCCTCAATTGCGCACCTTACCTGCGAAGTAACTGGTGAACTTAGCTATGGGCGCACGAGTAAAGATGGTATCAGAGATAGAGAAGATAATGAACAATATAGAGCAAGTGAGGAACATAGGCGTCATAGCACACGTCGACCACGGCAAGACCACGACCAGCGACGCCCTGCTCGCCGGGGCTGGAATAATATCAGAAAGGGTTGCTGGCGAGGCGCTGGCCCTAGACTACCTGAAGGTCGAGAAGGAGAGGCAGATGACTGTCAAGGCTGCTAATGCGAGCCTGTACCACGAGTACAACGGTAAGGGTTACGTCATAAACCTGATAGACACCCCTGGGCACATAGACTTCACTGGCATGGTAACCAGAAGCCTGAGGGTGCTTGACGGGGCTATTGTTGTAGTCGACGCCGCTGAGGGCGTCATGACCCAGACGGAGACCGTGCTGAGGCAGGCGCTTGAGGAGAGGGTCAGGCCTGTTCTCTTCATAAATAAGATAGACAGACTTATAAAGGAGCTCAGGTTGACGCCCTCGCAGCTCCAGGATAGGCTTGTTGAGATAATAAAGGACGTCAACAACATCATTGACATGTACGCTGAGCCGGAGTTCAAGGACAAGTGGAAGCTCAATCCCGCGACTGGTAACGTGGCCTTCGGAAGCGCTAAGGACCAGTGGGGCATAACTGTCCCCATAGCCTCTAAGAAAGGCATAAACTTCCAGCAGATAATAGACGCCTACTCCAGCGATGACAAGGACAAGGTAGCGGCCCTGGTTAAGAAGGCGCCGCTTCACGAGGCCCTGCTGGACATGGCGGTTAAGTTTGTACCAAACCCGAAGGAGGCCCAGAGGTACAGGATACCCAAGATATGGAAGGGCGACATCAACAGCGACATTGGCAAAGCCATGCTTGAGGCAGACCCCAACGGGCCTACAGTATTCTATGTGAATGCCATACATGTTGAGAAGGCCGGCCTGGTGGCAACCGGGAGGGTGTTTTCAGGCACCCTTGAGCCCGGCAGGGAGCTCTACGTGGTGTCCCAGGACACGTCAGGTAAGGTGCTCCAGGTAAGCCTCTACATGGGTCCCTTCAGGGAGCTCACACAGAGGGTGACGGCAGGCAACATAGCAGCCATGATGGGGATAGAGAACCTGAGGGCCGGCGAGACCCTGGTCGAGAGCCAGTACAAGTCGCAGGCGGCCCCGTTTGAGCAGCTGCACTACATAGCTGAGCCCGTCGTTACTATAGCCATAGAGCCGGCCAAGGTCCAGGACCTGCCGAAGCTTGTCGACTCACTGAGGAAGCTAACCATAGAGGACCCGAACCTCGTAGCAAAGATAAACGAGGAGACTGGTGAGTACCTGCTCTCTGGCATGGGTCAGCTCCACCTTGAGATAGCGCTCTGGATGTTGAAGGAGCTCTACGGCCTTGAGGTTAAGGCGAGCCAGCCCATTATAGTCTACAGGGAGTCCGTAAGGGAGAAGAGCCAGGCGTTTGAGGGCAAGAGCCCCAACAAGCACAACAGGTTCTACATAAGCGTTGAGCCGCTCAACGAGGAGACCATAGATCTCATACACAGGGGCGTTGTGAGGGAGGACCAGGACGCCAGGGATAGGGCCAAGATACTGAGGGACCAGGCCAGCTGGGACTACGACGAGGCCAGGAGGATCTGGGCCATAGATGAGAACATAAATGTCTTTGTAGACATGACTACTGGAGTCCAGTACCTCAAGGACGTCAAGGACACCATACTTGGAGGCTTCAGGATAGCCACCAAGGAGGGTCCCTTAGCCGCTGAGCCCGTCAGGGGAGTTAAGGTAGTTCTTCACGACGCCGAGGTGCACGAGGATCCTGTCCACAGGGGTCCAGGACAGATATATCCGGCCGTGAGGAACGCCATATGGGCTGGCATACTCACGTCGCGCCCCACCCTGCTTGAGCCTATACAGAAGCTTGACATAAGGATACCCATGGATTACCTCAGCGTTGTATCCACAGTCATAGTGAAGAAGCGCGGAAGAATAATTGACGTTGAGAACACACCTATGGGAACTAGGGTCCTGGCTGAGATACCTGTCGCTGAGAGCTTCGACCTGGCAGCAGAGCTAAGGGGCTCCACAGCCGGCAAGGCCCTCTGGGGCACCGAGTTCAGTAGGTGGGCTCCAGTGCCTGACTCTATGCTCGACGACCTCATAAAGAAGATAAGGGAGAGGAAGGGCCTGCCACCCAAGCCGCCGAGCCTATCAGACCTGTTAGGACCTTAAGCCTATGGGCCTGGGCGTCTTTCGTGCCTTTAAGGTCGCAGTGCACCCCCTTAGAAGCCCCTCTTATTAGTGCTTGGCTGCGTTACGCGCATTAACTGCCGAAGGCCAGGAGCGACCCACCTATCAGGGCATAGCCTATCGAAGCTTAAAGTCCCATGCGTACAGTCCTTAGACTAAGTTGACTCTGACGAACTTGACGCTGTTAAGACCCCCCAGGGTCCCCTCTTTCGCTTTTAGCAGGTCCTCCTCATCGAGTAACCCAACCCTATACATTATAGCTGCGCACGCATCCTCAGTCACCGCTGCCACCATAAGCCCCCTGTCCATCATTAGTTCAAGGCCGCTCTCTACGTCCTTCCTTGAGAGGCCGCAGTGGCCCGCTGGGTGCGTGTGGACTAAGGCTGGCACCGACCTTACCCCTGGCAACGACGCCCTAAATTTCTCGCCTTCAAATACAAGGGCTTCTCCGTCTTCCGTGTAAACTATCATGTACTCAACGCCGCTCTCGGCAGTCCTCTTTGCAAGTCTGCTATAGAGGCTGAAGTAATCAAGGCTGAGCACCTTAATGGGGAGCCTTTCATAGAGCTCCCTGATTGCTATTAAGCCTTCCCTGCCCTCTGTGAAGAACACTTTGACTCCCCTGTACACTAATTCCTTTGGTTCTACACGCGCTGGCTTTAGGTGGACCTCTAGGAGCCCCCTTTTCATGCCCTCCTTCAGGTGGTTCTCATCAAGCACCTCAGAGGTTACCATCGCTGTTAATGGATCCTCGCAGTTGCTCTCGACAACATCTATAATTAGAGAGGCCAGGCCCAACAGCAGGGATCCATCCGTTGTTGTCAGCCATTGTTCTTTCATTCACGCTGCCATTGATTTTTAAGAGGCTTTATTTATAAAGTTGCGCGCCCCCAAACAAGGTGGAGGCGTCGCAGTGAGCCAGCAGCCTTCTGCTGAAGAGAGCAGGGCCATACTGGACAAGTGGAGCAGGGTGAGGTCAGAGATAGAGCCAAGGCTGGATGCGATAGTATCCAAGCTCGAGATGGCAGGGGTTGAGGGACTAGCATCCTACATAGTTAAGGGCGGCAAGATGTTCAGAGGCTTCATGACCGTGCTCTTCGCTGAGGCCGTGGGAGGAGATCCCAAGAAGGCCGAGGACGCTGCCATAGCCATAGAGCTGGTGCAGGGGGCCAGCCTGGCACTTGACGATATAGTAGACAAGGACGCTCAGAGGAGGGGAGGACCGTCAGCCTGGATCCTTTATGGCATTGGCAAGAGCGCCATGGTATCCCTGCTGCTCGTGCCCACTGCCCTCAAGCTAGTTGAGCGTTATGGCCCTCTAGCCCTCAGCTACAGCATCTCAGCGTGGGAGTCAATAGTGAGGGGCGAGATAATGGATGCCTACTCAGCCTTAAGCATTAAGCCTGCTGAGTACCTGACGCTAGCTTCCCTTAAGACTGGCAGCCTCTTCTCGCTGGCCGCAGCCCTGGGCGTCATAGCTGGCGGGCACGAGGACCTGGCCGAGGGCGCGTGGAACTATGGCAACAGTGTTGGGACGGCTTACCAGGTGGCTGATGATATAACTGACTTCGCTAACTACCTCAGGGGGGCAAAGCAGAAGCTTGACCCCAGCGAGAAGCTCTTCGTTGAGTGGGCCAGGAGCGAGCTTAACGCTCGCGACGACACCGAAATTGTTTGGCAGGGCATCAGGTACCTACACGACCTGGTTGAGAAATCTACCAAGGTCTTAGGTTTCCTTCCTCCAAGCCAAGCCAGCAAGATGATAGCTGTTATACCGACCTTCATAATATCCAAGATGTTAGAGTCCGCAGGCCTTTCCTTCGATGAAGGAGCTGTCAACCTGAAAGCGTGAGGCTTAGTGAACCCTTAGCTTCACCTCTCCTCGTCCTTAGGTCTACCAGCAGGCCTGTCGTAGAACTCGTCCAATGTAGTCCTCTTGACGCCTGACTTAAACGGGGCTTTCAGAAGCTCCTTTATCCTCGTAGCCTTAGCTTCCCCGACGCCCTCAACGGCGGCCAACTCTGCTAAGCTCGCGTTGAAGAATGCCTCAAGCGAGCCGAACTTCTCAAGTATCCTCTCTGCAGTCTTAGCACCAATGCCTGGGAACGACTCAACAACGTAGAGCTGCCACTCCCTGAGCGACTGCATCGACGGCTTCTTATTTATGACTACAGGCCCTGACGCCCCCCTATTACCATATTTGGAGGCTATAGATGCCAGGTACTCAGCCGTCTGCCTTGGCCCCTCGCTCCAGAGTATTTTCGCATCATATCTTGTGACAAGTGAAGCCAAGGCCCCTATTAGCTGCCTCTCCTTATCGCTCCAGAACCTGAGCTCCCTGAAGAAGTCGCCCTCTATTATGTAGAGCACCTCGCTGTAAGTGCCCCTGATGCGAGAGGCCTGGTCAAAGAGCCTCCCGTCGAACAGCGAGGAGATGAAGTCAGCCGCGCTCTTCCTCTCAAAAGCAACGTCAGGTGGCACTAGGTAGTCCCCCTCTGGCAGCTGCTTCCTGATCACGATGACGTTCATAGACTCAAGCAGCTTTGGTATACCTGAGGCCTCCTCCCTCGTGTCGGCGTATATTCTAGGCCTCCTCTGCCCAGGGCTGCTCATTGATGACCACCGCACGCGCCGCTGACGTAGTTAAGCGCAAGCCCAAGCAGCTTCTCCGGCTGCGCAGGGCTACTAAGCCTCGCCACGGCCGCCCCTTCATGACCCCCACCCTCGCCGCCAAGTCTTTCAGCAATGTATGACGCCAGGCCTGAAGCGCTGAGCCCCGCCTCAAGGGAGCGTCTAGAGAGCCTTATTGAGACCCTGCTTTCGTTTACCACTAACGCTACATCGGCGCCCACTGAGACCAGCGTCCTGGCCACGTCAGCCTCAAACGACCCAACGCTGCTAACCGCGACAACCAGCTTACCATTGCACGTAATACTGACCTGGGACCTCGAGAGCCCTTTGAGCTTGGCGACCCTTCTGTCGATGGGCTCCTCAGCACCATTCCCTCTAATCAGCTTCACAGCCAGGCCATAGTCACCGCCCATCTCAATTAGGGTCACTATTGACTTAAAGGTGCTCAGCCTGGCCCTCTCAAGGAAAGAGGTCTCCTCTAGCAGCGCCGCGAGCGCAAAGGTGGCCTCAGATGGGCTTATGGAGCCCTTAGAGAGCAGCGGGACTAGCAGCTCCACGCACGAGGGTGACTCCTTATCTGCCACCAGCGCGCTCGCCAGCCTATGAAGACTCCCAGGCTCATGATGATCTATTACAATTGTCTTATGCCCCTTGAGCTCCTCCTCGCTCAGGCCGAGCTGAGAGACGTTGCTCGCGTCAACCGTTATCAGCACGTCCTTGTTATCGAGACCGTCGCAGAGCGGCAGTTCAATAACGAGAGCGCTGAGAAGATCCCTGGCGCGCCTGCTGAGGCCCTCCTTCGCGTAGACGCAGCAGCTCCTTGCTGACCCTGCGATTGACCTGCATGCCAACAGCGCTGAGGCCACGGCATCCAGGTCAGCGTTGCCATGAACTAGGACCTTAGCATTAGCCCCTTCTACTAGCGCGAGGACGTCCCTGGGGCTAGCGTACAAAAGGCCCAGCCCTCAGGACCCTGCCTGTCCTGCTGTCTTTCCTAACGACGTGCCCTGAAGCATCCTCTGAAGGTCACTTGCAACCTTGTCTAGCTCCTCCTTGACAAGGTTCTCCTGGTTCTTCAGGGCCTTTATCTTCAGCTCAAGGCTCTCCTTGCGGTCCTGGAGCTCCTTTAGCAGGTCGCCCTTTGTTGACTTCACAAGCACGAAGCCCGCCATCTTGTATACCTCAGCCCCGTCAGAGAGACCGTTAAGGACCTCTATGACCTTCTCTATCTCTCCAAGGGAGGACTCCGCCGCCAGCCTCTGCTGCACAATAGCGTTGTAGGTGTCCCTCAGCTGCAGGTACTTGTTATACTTGACCTCCGCCTCAGGCGGCACCCTCTCTGCCACTTCGCACACCTATGGTGCAGCCTAGCCGCTTAAGGTTATTATGCTCTTCTATCGCCAATCTAAGGCCGTCCTTCCCTTGAACTCTCGCCTTTAGATGCTGGTCCTCTTCGCAAGATATGCCTCAGCCCAGTCCTACCAAAGACCTTCATAATCTAGGTCTCTGCACGTAAAATGAAAGAGCGCTAGCACTAACGCGCCTCTTCTTATTAACATCAGCCTTTGGCGGCTGAGACCCGCCCTGTTGTTATTCATAGATTAAAATTGGAAAGTGAGCAAGAGATTTATATTTGGTCATTAGTTAATCCGTTCGGTGAGCCAGAGAATTGTCCATCGCGTATAGCCCCCTTGTGCTTGCAGCCAACTCGCTTATAATAGTGCCCGCCGCAATACTGGCACTCCTAGTCGGCACGATACTCTTACTTCGCATTGTAATAAGGAGTAGCAGGCACGTGGAGTCCAAGGAGCCTTACAAGTACAAGCTGTTCGAGTCATCAAACCCGCCCAGGGGCGTTGGAAAATCAAGGCTCTCGTTCCAATACTTCGGCTACCTGATAATGTTCCTTGCCGTGGAGCCAGCCGTGGTGCTGTTAACTTTCCTATCGTCGGCGCCCTCCAGCTACAACCACTACCTCCTAATACTATACTTAGTTATGATAGCCGTATTTGCCCCCCTGTTGGCATACGGCGCGCGGGTATCGAAGAGGATTAATGAGTGGAGGGATTAGGCATGGCACAGGCCAAGCAGGAGCAGGAGGGGAAGGCATACATAGGTAACCTTGAGGTCGCAGCCCAGCTAGCTAAGGAGAGCCTGATAAAGGGCACCATAGCTAAGGCTGTCGACTGGGCCACGGCCTTCAGCCTGTGGCCTGTTCACTTGATGACCAGCTGCTGCGGCTGCGAGATAGGGGCGGCCTGGGGGCCTAGGTTTGACAACGAGAGATACGGCTCCCTGCCATGGGTTGGGCCTAGGCAGACTAATCTAATTATCATAGAGGGTACAGTAACTAAGAAGATGGCGTGCACTGTCAGGATAACATGGGAGCAGATGCCTTTCCCAAAGTTTGTCATAGCAATGGGGGCATGCGCACTTGACGGGGGCATATTCTACAACAGCTATAACATAGTTAGGCCCTGGCAGGTGGTGCCAGTTGACATCTACATACCTGGCTGCCCTCCAAGGCCTGAGGCCGTGGCAAGATCTATAGTCGAGCTGCAGAAGATGATTAGAAATCGTGGCGTGGCCTCCAAGTGGCTCATAGAGGGCGTCAGGAAGGACCTGAAGTACGTGCTTCCTAAGGAGGACCTATGTGGGTGGAGGGGTGAGGGAGGTGCCAGCTACAGCTGAGGAGCTTCAGAAGAGCCTGCTTGAGGCCCTTAAGGACTATAAGCCGCAGGTGGAGCCCGTCAAGGGCTACATAGACATTGTTGTGCCAGTCGAGCACCTGGTAGAGGCTGCGGTCAAGTTGAAGGAGCTAGGTTTTGACCATGTTATCTCGGTTGGCGCCGTCGACTACATAGCTAAGAAGCAGTTTAAGGTCATGTACCACGTGACAAGCTACTTAAACGAGGACCTCTCAAAGTTTATGGTATCGTTATCAACTTATATATCTAGGGACAACCCGCACTGTCCAAGCCTCACCCGCGTGTGGCTGAGCGCTGAGCTCCAGGAGAGGGAGACCTATGAGATGTTCGGGATAACGTTTGACGGCCACCCAGACCTGAGGCTCCTGCTGCTAACCCCAGTTGTGGCAGCCCTCAAGCCCCTGCGCAAGGACTTTGTTGTCAAGGAGGAGAGCGACAACATCGAAACTGACTATGAGGCGTTTGAGTCTTCAAAGTGGTGGTGAGCTATGTCCGAGGGATCTGCCAGCGGCGTGCCTCACCTGCCTGGCATGGAAGTGAGGCCCGTCGAGAGGAACGTCTACGAGGTCCAGATAGGCCCCTCGCACCCAGGCTCAGGGCACATGAGGATAATAGTTGAGCTCGACGGTGACGTCATGGTCAGGGTTGACCCCGACATAGGCTTCGTCCACAGGACCATGGAGAAGCTGGCCGAGGGCAGGGGCTGGATAAAGAACATACCGTTGTTCGAGAGGATGGCTATACTGGACGCCTGCAACACGACGCTCCCCTACGTTGAGGCCGTCGAGAAGCTACTTGACATAGAGCCGCCGGAGAGGGCTAAGTATCTCAGGGCGCTCCTCTGCGAGATAAACAGGATAGCGAGCCACCTCTACGGCATAGGCATATTTGCGGTGTTCCTGGGCCACTCGACGATCTACATGTGGGCCTTCGGCGACAGGGAGGTCTTCGTGCAGCTGGCCGAGGACCTGACGGGGGCAAGGTTAACCCACTCCTACCCCGTGTTCGGCGGGGTCAGGAGGGACATCCCTGACGACTTCCCCCAGAACGCCAGGAAGGCCGTGAGATACATGAGGTACAGGCTTGATGAGTACGCCAAGATATACCTGAACAACCCTAACATAAGGAAGAGGCTTGAGGGCGTGGGCGTGATCTCTAAGACTAAGGCCGCGGAGCTGGGCATAGTCGGACCTAATGCCAGGGCCAGCGGGATTAAGTATGACGTCAGGCTCGTTGAGCCCTATGAGGCGTACCCAGAGCTTGACTTCGAGATACCAGTCTTTGAGGAGGGCGACTCACTGGCGAGGGCATGGCAGAGGGTTGAGGAGATAAAGCAGAGCCTTAACATAATTGAGCAGGCCGTGGACTGGCTTGAGAAGCACCCGAGGGAGGGCTTCATGCATGACAAGTTCTGGAAGACTGCTCCAAAGCTTTACAAGGACGTCTATGAGGGCAACATACCGTATGCGGGTAAGTACAGGGTTAAGCTAATGCCTCTCTTTGCGACCCTCAAGGTGCCCCCTGGAAAGGCCGCCGCTAGGGTTGAGGCAGGCAGGGGCGAGATTTTCTATTATGTTGAAAGTGACGGCAAGGAGGTGCCATACAGAGTTAGAGTGATCACGCCCTCGTTCAGAAACGTCATAGCCTTCAAGTATGTGATGCCTGGCCACAGACTCATGGACTTACCTGCCATTTATGGGAGTTTTGATTATTTCCCGCCAGAGTGGGATAGGTGATGGATATGGTGACGGCAGCGAAGGTATTTAGCGACATCGGCTGGGGGCTCTTCCATTACATAATATTTTACCCCCCGGTCTACCAGTTCATCATAATACCTGGCCTGGTGGCCGCGCTTGTAGTAGTCGTATTCATGATATGGTTTGAGCGTAAGGCGGCCGCGAGGGTACAGATGAGGTACGGCCCGCTTGAGATAAGCCCAAGGACCGGCGGAGCGCCCCAGCTCATAGCTGACCTTATCAGGTACACCGTCCAGGAGCTCATAATACCCAGCGCTGCTGACTTCTTCGCGTTCATAGTCGCCCCGAACGCCATGTTAATACTATCGCTGTTGCCTATGGTAGCTGTCCCAATGACGTCAATAAGCGAGTACTGGCCAATCCCGATGGGCTACAGCCTGCTCATAGCTGTGGCCCTCTCAACCCTGGCACCTATATTCACGGTAGTAATGGCTTGGGCCAGCAACAACAAGTTCTCAGTGCTGGGCGGCGTTAGGGAGTCATTCATAATAGTTGCATATGAGCTCATAGCTGTCATATCTCTGCTGTCTGTGGTGCCACTGCTCCATACCTTTAACCTCGTCGACATAGTTAACTACCAGATGAGCGGCATCTGGCTTGGCCTCCTTAACCCCATAGCCCTGCTCGACCTCTTCATCGCAATCCTCATGTCTACCAGCGGGTTCCCGTTCGAGATACCGGACTCCGAGACCGAGCTCGTCGCAGGGCCCTTCACCGAGTACAGCGGCCTCATCTACGGCATCAACATGGGAGGAGGGTACATAAGGAGGTGGGCCTTCTCAGTCCTCATGACCCTGGTCTTCCTCGGGGGCTGGGCGCCCTACAGGCCTGGGCCCGGCATACTGCTGGGGTACTTCGTACCCAGCCTCATAGTTGTGGTGAAGGCAACTATAGTCATGGCAATTATGAGCTTCCTGCGCGCCGTCTACGGCAGGTACAGGCTCGACCAGGCACTTAGCCTGGCCTGGGAGGTGCTCATACCCCTTGCATTTGCTGCCTTCGGCATAAGCGTGGCCGAGGCGTTTTTCGGGGTGCACCCGTGAGGTGATGTGCGATGCCGGCGAAGCCTGAGATTAAGAAGGTCCCGAGGGCAACTTTCCTTGGGAGGGCCATTGCGGGCAACATTGGAGCTCTGACGCTTGGAGTTAAGTACTTCTTTGACCCCAACAGGATAACCCTGCTATACCCCCACGAGTACATCAAGTTAAAGCAGGGCTACAGAGGTTACATTGTGCTGATATTTGACAAGTGTATAAGCTGTGAGTCCTGCGCCAGGATATGCCCAGCAAAGGCCATGAAGATGGTCTCTGTTAACGTCAAGGATAAGAAGCTTAACAAAGTGATGAAGAAGAAGTACCCGGTCATAAACTACAACCGCTGCATATTCTGCGGCCTCTGCGTCGACGTCTGTCCAACCGAAGCCCTCTATCATGTGCCGTACCACGACCTGGTGTACCTAAACATGAATGACATGATACTCAACTTAGAGCAGTTCCAGGAGCAGCCGGAGTTCGTAACTAGCAAGGAGGGCGTGCCAGTTACGTACGTTTTTGATGAGAAGAGGGGCCTCGTCAAGGTGAGGGCCGATGAGAGCGTTAAGCAGGAGGGGCAGACTGGCCAGGCAAGTGGGGGTGAGAACAAGTGAGCGGCGTCTCAGTTGACCTACCGCTCTTCGCAGCCGTGCTCTCAGTTATGGCAATAGTCGCCGCGTACATGGTTATAAGGATCAAGGACCTAGTGTACGCCAGCGTGACGCTAGCCGTACTGGGCTCGTTAACGGCCGCGCTCCTCGCCGTAGTTGGCTTTGGAATAATTGGCGCTTACCTGGTGTTAGTATATGTCGGCGCCGCTGTAATGTTCATAATAATCTCGGTAAGCATGATAGGCCCCCAGAGGGAAGAGACCCGCGAGCCCTTCAGGGGGCTTGTGGCCGCAGCCGCCGTGACCACGCTAATCCTTGTAGTGGTGTTCGCCTTGAGCCTTTACAGGCTCTTCGTTGTACCCGCCCCAATTCAGGCCTCGCAGGCGGCCGCCGGGGCCCTTCATGAATACCTGCCAGTCCTGGCCCTCATATTCGTTGGCCAGGCCGCGACAGTGGTGGAGGCTATAGCTATAGCGAAGAGAGGTGAGAGGAAGTGATTATCCTAGACTCGTTTGTTGGCGGCATACTGTTAGTGACCTCAGCTATAATAATAGGCATAGGCGCCTATGGCCTCACGGCATCAAGCAACCTGTTAAGGCAGCTCCTTTCAGTTGAGGTGATGTTCAACGGGCTACTGCTACTAGTCATACCTATATTGGCTGGCTCCTCCTACCTTGCCACGTACTTTGGCATTATAGCGATTTCTGTGGTCTCTGTTGAGGTGATAGTAGTGGTCTCAATACTCATAGCTTTTCTAAGACAGTACAGGAGCCTTTCATCGAGTGACCTGGAGGAGTCGGAGGTGTAAGAGGTATGATGCTTCAGTACCCGCTGCTTTGGGTTACAGTAATGCTTCCAATAGCCCTGGGCGTAGTTGCCTGGCCGCTTAAGAGCAAGAGCGGGCTACACGCGCTAACTTACCTCTCGGCCGCCTCCCTCCTGGCGCCCCTCCTCATAGTTGTAGCCATGTATGCCGCGGGGGTGCTGGAGGCAGGCAGCCTCGTAGACCCCCTCTACTTCAACTTAACAAGGTACTCAATAGGAACTATAGCCCTTGGTATAGACGGGCTATCTGCGCCTGTCATAATAGGACTTTCGATAGTCACAGCTTTCGTGGCGGTTTATAGTATAAAGTACATGGAGACCAGGATAGCCGAGATGGAGGAGGCAGGAGAGAGCCCACCCTCATTTGGGACTTACATTCTGCTCTATGACATCTTCGCGGCCACTATGCTTGGCCTAGCCTACTCGACGAACCTCGTGGAGTTCTACGTGTTCCTGGAGGGCAGCCTCATATCCTCTTTCCTCCTCATAGCATTCTACGGCTACGGCGACAGGAGGAGGATATCGCTGCTTTACTTCGTTTGGACTCACATCGGGGCCGTCGTGTTCCTCACAGGCGCCCTCTACCTTGGGTTCCTCGTCCACTCGTTCAACTACCTAAGCGTCATCAATGGTCAGCTAGTCTCAGTCGGCTCGGTTGAGTACATAGGCCCCTCAGCAGCAACGATAATAGCGGCCCTGCTACTCTTCGGGCTCTTCGTCAAGATGGCTGTCTTCGGGGTCCACATGTGGCTGCCCTACGCGCACGCTGAGGCTCCAACCCCCATCTCAGCGCTACTATCGCCAAACCTCATAGGGCTCGCGGGCTATGCAATAGCTAGGTTTGTCATACCGCTGTTCCCAACCCAGATGGTGGACTGGCGCGACTTCCTCCTGGGGTTGGCGTTCACTACTATCATATATGCGGGCCTGGTCTCGCTCAGGCAGACTGACTTCAAGAGGTTCTTAGCGTACTCAAGCATAAGCCAGATGGGCTACATGCTCCTTGGCCTTGCCACGCTTAACGCCTACGGCATCAGTGGCGCCATGCTGATATACCTATCACACGCCATAGGCAAGGCCCTGCTCTTCACGACAGCTGGGGTCTTCATAACCGAGGCGCACGGCCTCAGGGACATAGGCAAGATGGGTGGCCTAGCCAGAAGATACCCGCTGGTCGCCGCGTTGGCCCTCTTCGGATTCATGAACTTGACTGGCCTTCCGCCGAGCATAGGCATGTGGAGTGAGATATACATAGTTCTGGGGGTAGTTAAGTCCCTGCTCTTCATAAACATGGCCACAATTGTAGGCATAAGCCTGCTCCTAATAGTGGCCCTTACAGTGACGGCGTCATACTCATTCATAACTATGAGGAGGGTCTTCTATGGCCAGCCTAGGTCAAAGATAGAGGCCGCCGAAAAGGTTGACAGCTTTAAGCTCTCAATGCTGGCCATAGCAATCTTCAGCGTAATTTTCTTCCTTGCTATAAACCCGATCACGGCCGGCCTCAGCGCGGCCGTGACGCACGTTGTCCTCCTCTCAGGCTTAGGAGGTGGTGCATGAATGGCCACCATAGTTCACGCTTACTGGCTCACATGGTCCTGGACTTGGCTTGCCCCATACCTAGGGGCAGGCCTCCTAGCCCTCATGTGGCTCGCTGGGATTAGGAATGAGAAGGCCTATGGAATAATTAGCGTTCTCAGCGTGCTGGCTAGCGCCTTGGTCTCAAGCGCTGCCCTCTATTACGTGCTCGCCGACCATGAGGTCATATATGCCACGAGCAGCTGGTACTGGGACCAGGTGCTTAAGGTCCACGTCGGTACCTACCTGGACGGCCTGAGCGCCATAATGGCCACCGTGGTCTCCTGGCTCAGCTTCCTCATAGACCTTTATAGCATAGATTATATGAAGGGAGACTGGGGAGTCCAGCGCTACTTCTTCTTCATATCATTCTTCGTGGGCAGCATGATGCTAGTCGTGACGGCCAGCAACCTGATCCTCATGTTCGTAGGCTGGGAGGGCACCGGACTGGCGAGCTACGCGCTCATAGGGCACTGGTACACGGATGAGAAGGAATATTGGGTCGGCGTGCCGGGGAGCACGGCGCTGGGCAAGCCTATGTACTTCGAGCCTAGCACGAGCGGCATCAGAGCCATGCTCTTCACCAGAGTTGGCGACGTAGGATTCCTAGTAGGCATGACTGGCGTCTTCGCGCTAGTAGGCAGCATGAGCATACCAACCATTGCGGGCTCCGCTGGGTCCTGGATGTCGTTCCTTGCCACTAGGGGGCTCCTGACGGCGTTCCTGTTCATATTCACACTTGGCGCCCTCGCCAAGAGCGCGCAGTTCCCATTCACAGAGTGGCTTGTCACTGCTATGACGGGCCCCACGCCAGTCTCGGCGCTAATACACGCCGCCACTATGGTTAAGGTTGGCGTCTATTACATGCTGAGGTTTGTCCCTATATTCTTCGTCGGAGCGCTGGTAGCTTCATCCCTTGGAGCGACAGCTGCGGTCGCCCAGGTGCATGAATACTTCTTCATAGTAGCTTCGCTGGCCGCAGTGACGCTGTTCATGATGGCGACTATGGCAATCGTAAACCACGAGTTCAAGCTGATCCTAGCGTTCTCAACAGCCGAATACTTAGGCTACATGATACTTGCAGTCGCCGCTGGCGGACTGGCGGTGGTTACGGCCAACTACTCCGCCATGGCTTATGCTGAGATGGCTGGCCTCACCATGCTGATAGCCCACGCCGTGTTTAAGGCAGCGCTCTTCCTGGTAGCGGGCTACGCCCTCCATGCTTCAGAGAGCAGGTTCATTGATGACATGGGCAATTTCTGGAAGTACATGAAGGGGACCGGCGTATCAGCGTGGCTCGCGGGCCTGAGCCTCGCGGCGGTGCCCCCGTTCATGGGCTTCTTCGGCAAGGAGCTTGTGTTGAGCACCGTTGAGAGGGCCGAGGTCTACTCCCTGTACGCCCTGGCCGTGGTTGCTGTGGTCTTTACTGCAGCCTACATAACAAGGCTTCTGGTCAGGGTGTTCCACCTGCCGCCGCTCAACAAGGAGTCTGAGGAGAGGCATTACCATGAGGCGCCCCTGCTCATGTTAATACCTTACGCAATCCTTGGCCTAGCATCAATAGCGCTGGGCCTGGCCTGGCTCTACGTGGGGTACTGGGTTGCTGCCGGCGTAGGGGAGACCCTCAGCATAAAGGTCACTCCTCCCTACATGCCTCCGATAGACCTAACCACGATAGTTATAACGGCCGTGGTGCTCGTAGATATCATAGGGGTGGCGCTCCTCTACCTGAGGCGCCACAGCCTAGTCTACCTCCTTGAGAGAAGCAGCGCGCTGAGGGCCATACACTCCTTCCTCTTCAACAGGTGGTACGTTAACTCTGCCATCTACTACCTGTTCCTGGACTCCTTCGCTGGCCTCTCGTGGCTCCTCAACGTTATCAACAGGGCCATAGACCTCTTCTATCACTACGTCCTTCCCAAGGCTGGCGAGCTGACATCAAGGGGGCTCAGAGCGCTCTTCAGGGGCCGCACTGACTACATACTAACGCTTTACCTCTTCATGCTTGTCGTTGTTGGCATATTGATATTCATGGCGTGGAGGTGATGAGAAGTGTGGGAGATTGGAACCGTTGAGTTCTTCCTCTACGTGACGCTGGCGGCCTCGCTCATAGCGCCGCTGACGTCGCCGTCTGGCAAGAGGGACAACATGGCTCCGCTAGTGATGGCTGGCATTGGGGTCGGTTCCTTTGCAGTTGCAGCCGGGCTCTCACTCTATGCCTCCTCACTAGGCTCACCGCTCAGCTTTTACAGCGGCCTAGTGGTCCAGGATTCCTTCACGTCACTGATGCTTCTAGGAGCGGCGGTAGCCTCAGCCCTCTTCCTGCTGGCGGTGGGAACCGATGGTCTTCAGTGGACTAGCAGCCCAGCCCTCTACAGCCTCGTCCCAATGGCACTGTTCGGCGCGTTCTTCCTCGCTGGCGCCACCAACGCCTTAGTTATACTTGCATCATGGCTGCTGGTGTCGGTCATAAGCTATATAATAATTGCATCGCCCGACGCCAGGGAAGCCAAGGCGGCAGGCATAAGGTACATATACGTTGGCATGGTGGCCACGCTGATGCTGGTCAGCTCCCTCACATTCCTGGCGCTGGCCTCAAGCACGTACTCGTTCTCGATAGTGCCCCTAGCTGACGTCAACTCAGCAGCTAGGGGACTTATGGCCCTCGCAGTGCTCTTCCTCCTTGCAGCCCTTGGATTCAAGGTAGGCATCTTCCCGTTCCACTGGTGGCTCCCAAGCGTCTACGGCAGGGGTGACGGCAGGACCGTGTCATTCGTGGCCGCAGTCGCGAAGCTGGCCTTCCTCGCGGTGCTCACAAGGACTTTCATAATAATAGCCTCTGGCGGCGGCCTCTACAAGGAAGTTGCCCTGACGCTGGCAGTGCTGGCAGTGGCCACCATGACATACGGCAACGTGGCCGCCTTCACCACGAGGGATCTCCAGGTAATACTTGCCTACAGCTCCATGGCCCAGGTAGGCTATATCTTCGCTGCCATGGCCGCCGCCTCTTACTTCGCTGGGGTTGGCAATGAGTACATGCTTAAGCTGGCCCTATTCGCAGTTGCCCTCCAGTCAATAGCTTATGCCATGGCGAAGGCCCCACTGTTCGCGTTCGTGGGCGAGGTCGGCAGGGGCCTCGACTCGCTGAAGGGCCTCATGAGGTCAAGTCCGCTGAGCGCCGTTACTGCCTCAGTTCTGCTCTACAGCCTGCTCGGCGTGCCACCACTCCTGGGCTTCTGGGGCAAGCTGTACATGTTCTTCTCCGCCGCAGGAATAGCGGGCTATGGAATCTGGTTGGTTCTGGCAGCACTAATAAACAGCGGCATCAGCTCAGTCTACTACATAACAGCGTCGAGGGAGCTGCTCCGCAAGGACTATGAGGGAACTCCAAGGCCTAGGGTCAGGTACTCCACCGCCTTAACAATTGGCGCCCTGCTGCTGCTAGTGCTGGGCATCGTCGCTCCGCTTCTCCTGGGCTCCATAGTATCAATTTACCTGTGACGCGCCCAGCGCCACTTTTTTGTTTAAGGCTCTTTTATTGAGCGTTAACTTTAATCACGCTCCTGTCAGCCAGTGTCCGATAAGACATAGTACAATAAATGTGCAATAAATGATAGCTAAGAGTAGGTGACGTGGTGCCGCCGCCGGGGTTTGAACCCGGGACCTCCGGATTTCCCCAGCCCCGACCTCGGCTTCAAGGCCGTATGAGTCCGGCGCTCTTACCTGCTGAGCTACGGCGGCACCGTCTGTAGACCTTGTGGACACTCTTTTAAGTGTTGCCTCCAGGGCTCGCAGTTTCGGGAACGAAGCTAGGCCTCCGCCGAGGGGTTTGAGTAAGCGGGTTCTTGAAGAGCCCTTTTACTCTAATCCTAAGTCATGGAGTGCAGGGCTAACAGATGCAGGTTGAAAGATCCCTCAGAATAATCTCATTCAAACTTGACGTCGACACCCTTATGGAGCTTGACAAGCTCGCAGTGAGTGAAAAGAAGTACAGGAGCGAAGTAATAAGGGAGGCCATAGAGTCTTACCTAAGGATTGTGAGGGCTGACAGGTGAGTCTGAATATTAATACAGAACTCTTGTAAATAACGTTTTTATATTACTCAGCTCCGTGCGTTACAAGGGTAAGCTTCGTGAGCCAGACGAGGGGCTCCATGTGGCTTTATCTTGCAGTGGGCCTCATCATAGGCCTTGCTATAGGCGCCGGGGTCGGCTATGTTGCAGTCCCTCGTAAGACTACTGCTATCACGGCCACTAAAGTCTCTGCAACTACCACTACAATGACTTCAACAGCTTCAAGCGCGCCTTTTACCATTGGAGCGGCTGGCACGCTCAAGTTCAGCTTCAGCCAGCTGCTCTCAATGTATGAGGCCTACAACCCCTCTATAGTTGAGGGCCAGCCTCTCTTCGCTGGGAGCGGCGAGGTGGCGCAGAAGGAGGCCACAACTCAGGTATTCAGCCTGGTCGCCAGCGCCGACACCACTACCATACCCTCCGTGCTCTTCCCCAAGTACGCAAGCTATGAGATAGCCTTCGGCGTGACTCAGATGGTAGTAATAGTTGACCTTGAGACCCCGGCCGGCAGGGAGGTCTACAGCCTGTGGAGGCAGGCTCAGCAGGAGACGCCCATGAGCGCGGAGTGGAACCAGACCTGGGAGAGGATATTTGACATAATAGCCCTCAACTCAAGCACTGTCGTGGGCGTCTCAAACCCGTTCACCGACCCGAGCGGCTACCAGGCCCAGTGCGTCCTCAGGCTGGCCGGCCTTGCGTTTATGCACAACGCCTCCTACTACTGGGACGCGGTCTATAACAACGTGAACAAGTACCAGATGAGGAACACGGAGATAGACCTGCTGACGCTTATGTACGCCAACAGCTCCGTTCAGTTCGTTCTCTCGGCCTACACGTCAAACGCCATGCCTCAGACGGAGGCCTACCAGGCCAAGGGCTTCAACATGACATACATAACGCTCCCGCCGTTCATAAACCTCGGCAACATGAGCTACGTGAACTTCTATCACCAGGTCAACGTTACCTGGACCGAGCTGGGCCAGACGAAGACCTTCGCCTGTAACCCTGTGGTCTACACGGCCACGATACCGTTCTCTGCGCCGAACCAGCAGGCCGCCATAGGCTTCCTGCTGCTGCTCTTCAGCCCAGCTGGCCAGAGGGTGCTTGAGAGCTACGGAATAAACCCAATAGTGCCCGCCGTCGTCTACGGCAACTACTCGGCTGTGCCGGCCCCCTTGAAGCCCTTCACGGTGCCCTTAGCGAATGAATCGTACCTTAGCAGCCTATTCCCGTGAGGGTCAGCCTTGAGGCCAAGCCCTTTTCTACTGCTGTTGGCTATAGCTGGAGGCCTTTTACTGCTTTTCTTCTCATACCCTATAGCTGTGCTCATACTCGTTGGCGGAAGTGGACTGGCTGAAGCCCTGAGGGTCAGAGGCTTTGAGCTGGCGCTCCTAGTGACTATAATTACTTCGACTATAGCCGCCGCGGCCTCCGTTATCTTTGGGGTGCCGCTTGCCTACGTGCTAAGCAGGCAGAGCTTCAGGGGTAAGGGGGTCATAGAGGCGCTCGTGGACCTGCCGATAGCGATACCGCACATAATCGTTGGCGTCATGATAGTCCTTGCCTTCTCCTGGTACGTCGGCCTGGGCCCGATCCTTCACAGGCTTGGCATAAACGTTGTGGACACAATACTTGGGGCCGCCATGGCAGTTACATACGTTTCGGCAACCTACACCGTCAGGGTCGTCGAGTCCGCCCTCAACGCGATTAGCCCTGATCTTGAGCTGACTGCGATGAGCCTTGGGGCCTCAAGGGCCAGGGCCTTCACAAGCGTGGTCCTGCCGAGGATCTGGAGGTCCGTGGCCGGCGGAGCCCTCACCTCGTGGGCCAGGGCGGCCTCAGAGGCGGGCGCGCTCTTCATAGTGGCGTATGATGTCTACTTCGGGAGGAGCCTGGTCTACCCAGCCCCTGTGGCCATATATGAGGCCTACGTGGGCCTCGGCATAATTGAGGCGGCCAAGTTCTCAGCTGCGATGCTAGTTGTGGTTCTTGGTATTTTTGTCCTGGCCAGGCTGCTCCTTGAGGCTAGGAGGGGACCCAGGACTGCCGGCGCTGCTGAGGCTTGAAGGGGTCGTGACGAGGCTTGGAAGCTTCACACTGGGGCCCGTGGACCTTGAAGTAAGCAGGGGCGAGGCAGTGCTGCTGTTCGGCCCCAATGGGGCAGGGAAGAGCACCCTCCTCAAGACAATACTTGGGGCCTACAGGCCCTTGAGAGGCAGGGTGCTAATAGATGGCGTTGATGTTACAGGCATGCCTATAAATAAGAGGGGCATAGGCTACGTGCCTCAAGGCCTGGGCCTCTTCGACAACATGACTGTAAGGGGCAACATAGAGTTCCCGCTCAGGGCTAGGGGTGTTCCAAGGGCCGAGAGGGAGACCGCCGTTAATGAGATCGCTGGAAGGCTTGGCTTAAGCGAATTACTTGAGAGGAGGGTCACGGAGCTCTCAGGCGGTCAGATGCAGAGGGTAGCCATAGCCAGGGCCGTGGTGGCGAGGCCGAAGCTTCTTCTCATGGATGAGCCAGCGTCGAACCTCGACCCAAACTCCGTTGAGGACCTTGTGGACCTGGTGAACTACGTCAGCAGGGAGCTCGGCGTCGCTACAGTCATAGTGAGCCAGTACATCGCAATGCTCCTGAGGGCGTCGACACGGCTTGTCTACATGGAGAGCGGCAGGCTCTACGACCTAGGCCCCGCTGAGAGGGCCCTCTCAAGGCCCCTCAAGGCCCAGGCGGCCAGGTACCTGGGTTACGACAACGTAGTGCCATGTGAAAAGCTTGCCCCAGAGCTCTGCAACGGGTCCAGCCGCGTGGCGGCCAGGTACACATCCATCATAGTGGGCGCCGACAGGTGCGACGGCATAAGGCTGTCCGGTAGGCTGGAGCTGGTCTACGTTGATATAAATAATAGCGTGAGGGCACTCATCAACGTTAACGGCGTGAGGTTAGTCGGCCTCCTCGCGGGCCAGGTGAGCTCCAGCTATGTTGACGTGTGCATTAAGAATGACAGCGTGGTTCCTGTTGAATAGCGTGGAGCCGGGGCCGGGATTCGAACCCGGGATATAACGGGTCTCCGCGGCTGTCCACTGCAGCCCGCCGCCTTGGACCGCTCGGCCACCCCGGCTCCACAGCGCTATAGGGCCTCGTGGGTTAAGTGCTTTTGTACCTGAGCACACGAAGTACAGATCCATTGAACTCGATTATCCTCGTTGACGCCTATAGCGCCTTCTAGGTCACGCCCTGCAGAGGGGCCCCTTTTGACCCCAACCAATGAGCCTGGCCAGCTCTACTGTACGCAAGACTGCCCTGTCCACGAGATCAGAGGGAACCCCAGGGACGCCGGTGCCTACCACGAGAGCCCTGCGCGTCGTCTGCCTGATGGAAGTCAGCGCTGAGTCCCTGTGAGCGTATATATGAACCACGACGCCGGCTGAGTCGATCATGATTGGATAACCCCTTGGAAGAACCTGCTCCCTCCCACCTATCGGAAAGAACCTTTCCCCGCCCTCGCTCAGCTTCACGAGGAGCGGCGGCTTTGCCAGGTCCAGGTCATAGAGGCCTATGGGCACCAGCGTCTCCAGCGACGCGGCGTTGCAGGCGTCTACCAGGGGGCTCACGCTCGGGAAGTCCCCCCTGAGGGCCCTCCTGGCGAGGGCCTCAGAGCTGGGTCGCATCTTGGTTGGGTCTATGCCGAGCCTCCAGTAGAAGTTCCTGTACGCTCTTACCACTTGGTTATCCTTGAGGTCCTCCAGTGACGCTAAAGCCTTCGTGGCGTTTGTGACCCTGCTAATAGCGTCCCGTAGCCCGCTCTCAACAGCTGGACCTGCTAGCTCCACGAAGGTGAAACTGACGAATATCCCCCTAGCCCTGGCCTCCTCTGAGATAGCTACAGAGTTGCAGCTGTAGCTCAAGCTCTTACCACCTTGGCGATGTCCGGCATCAGGCCCATTATTATCTGCTGCCTGCTGAGGGTCCTGAGCCAGATCCTGCCTGGGCCTGCGGCCCTGGCAAACCATAGGCCCTCCTCACCAAAAAGCATGGTCTTAAAGCCGCCCACTCTGCCGACGGAGACCTTTACCGAGGAATCAAAGGCCAGGACGTGACCGGCCTCGGCGTCCACGGACTCCCCAGGCCCGAGGCTTAACATAACAGCGTCGCCGCTGGTGTGCAGGAACAGCCTGCCCGGCCCCCTGAACTTGGCCATTAATAGCCCCTCGCCCCCGAGCCAGCCAAAGCCGAGCCCTGTCAGGGAGGCGTCGTAGCTGACTGACTCCTCAGCTGCCAGGAAGCTCCTGTGCTCAGCCAGGACCTCATCGTTCTGCGACAGCTCTATCTCAACTATCTTACCTGGCGCAAAGCCGGCCAACGAGGCGCTGCCGGGCCCCTCAAGTTCGAGGACGAAGAACGTGGCGCCTGTGAGGGCTCTCTTAAGCCCTGACAGAAGGCCTCCCTTTGCAGACGCTGTGAGCCTGACGGTCTGCGACTTATAGATTAAGTGACCCCCCTCAGCGTAGACCTTCTCCTTAGGGCCTAGCTCTATGTCAAGCCTCTGTATCGAGTCCCCCACCGCATTAAACCTTGTCAAGCCTCCCACCATGAAGGGCTCGTCAGCCCTGCCTAAAAGGGGTTCCATAGAAGGTCTTCATAAAAACCTTAAAAGAAAGCGAGCTGGCTACTTTAACCGCCTTTTAGTAAGCTGTGATAAAAGTCTCTGCAAACTAACTTAGGGCAAGGTTATGCGCTGCGCTTCCTTCTCATCGCTCTGCGCTCTCGCACGACATAGCTCCACTAACAGCGCTGCAGAGCTTGTAGACATTACTAGATGGCCTGAGCAGAGGGGCCTACGCCTTCAGGCGCGTCGGCTTAGCCAACCTTCAATAGAAAAGTTTTTAATTTATAAGCAGTTCAAATTAAAAGGGTCAATTGATATGGTAGGCATAAAGAAGGGCCTAAAGGACCTTACTGATAAGACCAAAGAGGTAGGTAAGGAGGCTGCCGAGAAGACCAAGGAGAAAGTAAAGTAAGGGTTTTGTTTTCCTGTTTAGAACATGTATTTATGATTTTTATTTATGTAGCAAGCCATAAAAGCATACCGATCCTTGAGAGCCGACACAGCTGGTGCCGCGGCCGGGATTTGAACCCGGGTCACGGGCTCGAAAGGCCCGCATACTGGGCCGGACTATACTACCGCGGCACCCAGTTAGCCATTATAGCGGGGAAAATTAAGCTTTGAACTCGCTCAGCGCCTCTGCAACCGCCCTTCTCACGACGTCCCTGCTGCTCTTAACCTCAGGAGCCCAGCCCCAGCTCATGGCCTTATCAACCGAGAGCTGCATGACTTTTACGTCACCCTTCCACCCCCTGCCGCCGTCGACGCCTCCTGTAGTGTAAACCTGAGGGGTAAGGCCCATGGCCTCGGCCACTATGTGAGCTATCTCAAGCACCGAGACCCTATCAGGGGTTCCCACGTTAAAGGCCTCATACCTGACCCCCTTATCTATGGCCTTCATGAGCAGCTGATACATGGCCTTGACAGTGTCGCGCACATGAACGTAGCTCTTGCTCTGAGTGCCATCCCCGAGGACCTCGAGACTGCTGGAGTTCCTCCTCAGCTTACTTATAAAGTCATAGATAACGCCGTGAGTGGACCTGGGTCCCACCACGTTAGCGAGCCTGAAGGAGACCGCTGTCCAGTCGAATGTGAAGGCGTAGCCGCTTATCAGGCCCTCTGAGGCCAACTTGGAGCCACCGTACACGCTTATGGGGTAGAGCGGGCCATAGTCCTCAGGCGTCGGTATAACCTTGGCGTCACCATATACAGTTGAGGATGAAGCGAACGCTAATGCCCTGACGCCGGCAACCCTCATGCTTTCAAGGACGTTATAAGTCATCTCAACGTTCTGCCTATATATGGACTCGGGGCTCTGCTGACCTATCCTTACCTCTGGGTTGGCCGCCAGGTGAAAGACCGCATCAACACCCCTGGCAGCCTCCCTGGCCACCTCAGGCCTCAGCAGGTCAGCCTCTATAAACCTGAGGCGCGGGTTCCCCATGACGCCCTTAAGGAACTCTACCCTGCCAGTGCTGAGGTTGTCAACTACGGTGACACTATGCCCCTCGGATACGAGAAGCTCAACTAAGTGGGACCCGATGAAGCCCGCGCCCCCTGTGACCAGGAACCTCAAGCACATCACCTTGAGCTAGCGCTCTCCGCGCGATAATACGCATAAAACGCGTCAGGCCTGCGCGGGCTCCTCATCCCATAGGTCAGCCCTTTCGAGCCTCTTCACCCACCTCCAGTTGACGACCAACTTTCTTAAATCTCATGCAGACGAAGCCCTCCCTGCCGGTATATACTGTTGGAACCTCAGGCCTTGGCTCATCGTCCGGTCCATACGCCAGAGTGCCGACGGCCTTGTCAAGCCTAAAGCCTGCTGAGGTGAACATGTCGACGACCTCACCGAAGCTCAGGAACCTGGCCGCGCTGTAAAAGGGGTGCCCCTCCTTCGCCTCAGCCTCATACCTGCGGCCCCAGCTGCTCTCGCTTGGCACTATGCATGGTACAGCCCAGCCGCCTGGCTTGAGCACCCTGTAGGCCTCCAGCACCGCCTCCTTGGGCGTTGGGAGGAAGCACAGCGTAACTACTATGAAGGCCACTGACATTGACTCAGACCTTAAGGGCGCTGACTCTGCCCTGCCCTGCACAGCGTCAACTCGCCTGAGCACCCTGCCCAGCGCGGCCATGCCTATGCTTGGCTCGACCCCAAGGCAGCCGAGGCTGCCCGTGAAGAAGCCCGTGCCTGAGCCTATGTCAACGCAGGGCCTCTGGCCTGGGTCAGCCTCCAGCACTGCCAGCAGCTCGTTCCTCGCGGTGACCCTGTTCCTTGTAAACCAGTCCTCATACCTGTTGGCGAGCCTATCGAAGAGGCCCCAGGTCAAGACCGTCTGCCCGCTTCCGTAGCGTCCTCGAGCCGTAAATGTTTAGCCTTTGGTACTTCACTAGCTTCAGCCCTAGGCACCCACCCATCTTAGCACTACGTTTAACCCCTGCTCACTATGGGAAAAGTTATTTGCCTGTGACCTCTAACCCTAGCTGGGCGATGACTGAAACTTAGTTCTGAAAATTGTGATGAGGGTCTGGAGCAAAGAGCCCTAGGCCGAGGTCGCCCTCTTAGACGCCAGGTAATCCTTTGCGGTGTCAGCTATTATCTTTATCCCGGTCCTCAGCTTGTCTGGCGACAGGTAGCTGAAGTTTATTCTCATTGCATTAGCGCCGCTGCCGTCGGAGAAGAAGTTCCTCCCTGGCACATAGGCGACCCCCCTGTCTATAGCCGTTGGCAGCATGTCGGCGGTGTCGACGCCCTCGGGCAGGTAAATGAAGGCGAAGAGACCTCCCTTCGGCTTAAACCAGTGGCTCCCCTCAGGCATGTACTCCTCTAGCGCGTCAACCATAACGTCCCTCTTCTCCTTGTAGGCCTTCCTGGCCTTCTCTATGGTTTTGTCAACTACGCCCTCCCTGATGGCGTAGAGCGCTATATACTGGGAGAGGGTTGAAGAGTGGAGGTCCACCATCTGCTTAGCAAGCTCCACGGCCCTCGTAAGCTGCCTGTCAGCTATCATGTAGCCCAGCCTAAGGCCCGGCGCAAGTATCTTGCTGAACGTGCCAAGATATATGACCCTGCCCTCGCTGTCCATGGTCTTCAGGTGGGTGAAGTTTGTGTCGTCAAACACGAAGAAGCTGTACGGGTCGTCCTCAATTACCAGCAGGTCGTACTTGCTCGCAACCTCCAGGAGCTCCTTTCTCCTGTCGTCACTCATTATGACGCCAGTCGGGTTGTGACACGTGGCAACCGTGTATATCATCTTGACATTTATGCCCCTCTGCTTGGCCTTCTTTATGCTGTCCTCCAGGAGGTCCGTTCTCATGCCGTTCTCGTCAATGGGCACAGGTATAAACTCGGCCCCGTGGTACCTGAAGACGTTGAGCGCGGCCAGATACGTCGGGCTCTCGACAACAATGCCGTCGCCTGGGTTCACGAGGGTCATGGCAAGCAGGTATATTGCCTCCTGGCTGCCAGTGGTGACGGCTACCCTGTCGTTGTCATTGACCTTAACGCCCCTCCCCTTAACAAAGTCTACTACTGCCTCCCTGAACGGCATGACGCCAAGGGTTGGGGAGTACTGAAGCGCGCTGTCACCAAGCTCCTCTATGACCCTTGAAGCGATAGCCGCAAGCTCCTCCTTTGGGAAAACCTCAGGCCCTGGCAAACCCCCTGCCAGGCTAAGCACCTTTCTGTTCTCGGTGAGCGTTAGGATTTCCCTTATCTCCGATGGCCTCATGCGCTTAACGTTATCCGAGAGCTTACTTTCAATACCAGTCAAAGGGCCTTACCGACCTGTCAGAAGACTACAGAAGGTTTAAAGCGTCACGTATCTTAAGTTCGAAACAAAATAAAACCTACTATGTACACATGGTGGGATACTCATATAGCTTGCTGCGTCAAGCCAACTTAGGCCGACCTCAGAAGCGAGGGCCCCCTTCAGGACAGCTCCAGGTTCCCCATCTGCTCGGGGTTACAATTGAAAGCCTCGCCCTTCAGGGCGGGGAGGAGGTCAAACCCATCACCTGGGGGCAATGAGGGTCTTCAGAATCCCCCTAGGACGCAGGCTCTATCCCAGTTCGGGGCTAACCGCAAGGGTTGGCGCTCCCTCACAGCCATGGAGGGCCTTAGCTGCGCCTGCCCAACCTAGCTGAAACCAGGTTAAGCATTTAAACGAATGGCAGGTGTTACAGCATTTAGGGCCGCCGTAGCTCAGCCGGTAGAGCGCCGGCCTCGTATGGTCTCGGGGCGCCGAGGTCGGGAGAGCCGGTGGTCGCGGGTTCAAGTCCCGCCGGCGGCTCCAGCCAAGGGTGCGTGAGATGGTTAGGCTGCTATACCAGGAGGACTCATATATCAAGGAGTTTGAGGCGAGCGTGACTAAAATCGACCAGAACAAGGTCTACCTTGACGCCACCGCCTTCCACCCGGGGCCCTCAGGGGGCCTTGACGCTGACACGGGCGTGCTGGTGTTGCCCGCTGACGCCCAGGTCAAGGTTATAGACGTGGTTGAGGACGGTGACGACGTAGCCCACGTACTTGAGTCGCCCGCCCAGCTTAAGCAGGGCGACCGCGTGAGGGGCATCATAGATTGGGACAGGAGGTACTCCATGATGAGGCTTCACACGGCCAGCCACGTCCTAGCTGCAGTGCTCTACAACAAGTACAGCGCCAAAATAACGGGTGGCCGCATAAGGCCTGACATGGCTCAGGACGACTTTGACCTGTCTAACTTGGAGAACTGGAGGAGCGCCATAGCTGACGCCGTCAAAGAGGCTAATGAAACCCTGAGGAAGTGCGTTGAAGTTAAGGTGTACTGGCTTGAGAGGGAGAAAGCCCTGCAGATACCGGGCATAGTCAAGCTCGCCAGCAGGCTGCCCCCAGCCGTTGACAGGCTAAGGGTAGTTGAGATACCAGGCGTTGACATACAGGCTGATGGAGCCCCTCACGTTAAAAACACCTGTGAGGTTGGCAGCATAGAGGTCATTAACATAGAGAACAGGGGCAGGACAAGGAAAAGGGTGTACTATAGGCTATCGCAGCAGGTGCCAAGTTTTTGATGGAGCCGCCAGACGTTGAGAGCCTGGAGAGGGAGTGCGCAAAGCTCAGGGACAGGAGCCTGCTCCTCGACGGCCTGCCAAGCTCCCTGAGGCTAGCTATAGGCGACCGCGAAGGCCTTAAGTCAAGGCTGCCTGAGATGGTCAGTCTGGCCTCGGATCTAGTAGAGTCACTCATTAATGACTACGCTGCCGAGGTGGAGCTGCCCAGGAACGTTGACCCAGCTAGGGAGTTCTCTATGACTGCGTGGCCTGATGAAATTAATCAGAGGCTTGTAGGCCTGGCCATCTACGCCTGGTTCCCCTTCTCAATATATAGGTCCGACGCGAAGGCCGAGTATGAGCCCATAGAGTTTGTGTTCCTAAGAGACGAGGATAGGTACAGGCTCCTCTACGCCTACGCAAGGGTCCACTACGACCTTTGCGAATACGCGCTCTTCGGCCTGAGGAAGGTTAGGCTGAGGTTTATGTATCATGGCCACACGCCATATGTTGATGGAGTAGGCTACGTGAGGGTTAGGTGCCCGAAGGTAAAGAGCAGCCTAAAGCACACTGGAAGGAAGTACTGGAATAGGATATGGCTGGGCGCGGCGCTAAAGTTTGAGAGAATAGTGAAAGGCGCCACCATCCCCCTTTCCCTGCTGCTCAAGTATGGCGTCCTGTCATTAATGCAGTGCCCAAACGACTCTGTCACCAACCCATTTAAGTCACCTATTAGAGTTTAACCTGAGTCCTGTACTAGATGCAAGGCGGAAGGGCTTGGCTCACAGAGGGCTTATAGCGCCAAGGTCGATAAAGAGGGTCTGGATGCTGACGTTTGAACTAGCCCCTATAGTGAAGCTTGGCGGCCTTGGTGAGGCGGTGTACCTTTACGCTAAGTCCCTCAGCCAGGAGGGCATAGAGGTCACAGTGCTGATGCCATCGCACGGAAGACACCTTGACCTTGGGGCGAGGGCGAGATACGGGCTGAAGCCGCTTGACTTTGCAGCGTGCGGCAGCCGGAGGGGCGTCGATGGCAATAAATACGATTACTGCCTAGGGGCTGAGGAAGCCTTCATAGATAACTTCAGGGTTGTGCTTTTCAAGGGCCTTGACTATTCAACAGGCGTGGTCTTTGACTCGTGGAGCCCCTACTCTTATGTTGAGGAGAAGGCGGCCTTACTAGCGAGGGCCGTGAGGGCGTTCTCGTGGACAGAGGTCCAACCTGACATAATTCACACGAATGACTGGCACACGGTGCTGGCTGGCGTAGCGCTTAGGGACGAGTTTGAGAAGAGGGGATACGCCATCCCCCTCCTTTACACGATACATCTGAGCGGCTCCCCAAGCTTCCCCTGGCACTACGCCTCGTCGGACTGGGCAGGCCTTGATGATAGCCCCCACCTGGTCTGGAAGGTTTACAGGCACGAGCCTGTGAGCAATAGGAATGCCTGGGACTCGGTTGGGGGCAACGTAGAGGCCTTCGGCGTCATTGAGGCTGATACACTGCAGACAGTCAGCTACTCCTACTTGAATGAGGAGCTGAAGAGGAAGTATGGGGACTGGATAGGCAGCAAGTCCTGCGTTGTCTATAATGCCACGGACTGGAGCCTCGAGGAGGTCGAGAGGTGGATAAAGTCAAGCTATGGCACTATTGATCACCAGGTGCTCTTTGAGATTATAGATAAGTACATAAGGCCGGGCTCCTGGACAGATGACATAGATAAGAGGCTGGCGCCTTTCCTTATCGCAGGCAGGCTGACGTCTCAGAAAGGAATAGACCTGGCCATAAGGGCCCTTGACTATGCGCCCTCGGCGTCCCTTGTGGTGCTCGGCATACCTGTCGGCGACTATGGGTACGAGCAGTACGTCAGAAGGCTTGCAGAGGAGAGGAGGGGTAGGGTGATTATATCCACTAACAGGCTACCCAACGAGGTCTACAGGGCCCTTGTAAGGCTCTCCACGTCAATGCTAGCGCCGTCTAGATGGGAGCCATTCGGGCTTGTCGCAGCCGAGAGCCTCTCCCTTGGGACCCCTGTGATAGCGACAGCCGTAGGAGGCCTTAAGGAAATAGTTGTTGACATAAGGTCAGGGAAAGGGGACGGCCTTTTGGTTAGGCCCGAGGACCCCCACGAGCTTGGCTTAGCAATGGAGTCCATGACCCACATAATGTGGGACCACGACGTTGAGCGCATACCCATTGAGAGGCTGAGGTCAATGGCGCAGAGTGAGCCAACCCTGGACTCCTACATCAGGGAGTTCGCGATCAACGATGTTAACAACAGGTTCAGGCCCAAGTCTGCAGCGGCGCAGCTGCTCTCATGCTATGACAAGGCCAGGCAGATGGCCTACTACAAGGCGATAACCACATGACGTCCAGCGTTGTTCTCTTCTTTGAGCTCCACCAGCCCCTGAGGCTTAAGAGGCTCTCCTACTACTCGCCATCTAACTTACCACAGGACTTTGATAGCGCGTTAGACTCTCAGGGCAACTCGGAGATACTCTCACGCGTAGTCTCCAAGACCTACAGGACCGCCACGAGGATACTGTACGAGGCGCTTGACAAGGTAAGCGACTTTAAGGTTACTATGAGCATCAGCGGCGTCCTGCTGGAGAGGTTAAGGGCTGAGCACCCTGATGTAGTTGATTTAATGAGAAAGATGGTTGAGAGGGGGTCCCTGGAGCTGGCAGTCCAGACCTACTACCACTCCCTGGCATGGTTCGTTGACAGGGGCGAGTTCATGGAGCAGGTCAAGGCCCAGGTGGAGCTCGTGAAGGAGACGTTTGGAGTCAACCCCTCCATCGCTGAGAACACGGAGTTTATATACAACAACGACATTGGCTGTGCCCTGTGCAACATGGGCTTTAAGGGCGTCATAACCGAGGGCGTGGACGGCCTCTTGGGATGGCGCTCACCTAACTACGTCTACCGTAACCCGCTCTGCGACGTTAAGGTTCTACTGAGGAACTACAGGCTCAGTGACGACATTGGCTTCAGGTTCAGCAACAGGCAATGGGTGGGCTACCCTCTGACGGCAGACAAGTACGCTTCCTGGGTGGCCGCGAGCCCAGGAGACCTTGTAGTTGTCGCCCTTGACTATGAGACCTTCGGAGAGCATCACTGGCCTGAGTCAGGCATCCATGAGTTCCTGAGATGGCTTCCAATAGAGCTGAGCAGGAAAGGGGTCAAGTTTCTCAAGGCCTCCGAGGCCCTAAACCTTGAGGCCAAGGATTACTTCGACGTACCCCCGTGGTCAACGATAAGCTGGGCCGACGAGAGGGACCTGAGCGCCTGGCTGGGCAACGGAATGCAGAGAAAGGCCTTTGACACACTCAGGAGATACTACTACTTTGCTAAGGCCCTGGGGGGCGACTACTTAAGGGCCTGGAGAATAATGTCGATAAGCGACCACTTCTACTACATGGCCACGAAGCCTGGGGGAGAGGGGGAAGTTCACGCATACTTCAGCTATCTGGGTGACCCCTACGACTCCTTCCTCACGTACAGCTACGCGCTGGAGCTCCTCGGCCTCAAGTTAAAGGAGGGGCTCAGAAGAAGCCCCTGCGCGCTGCTTAGAGTTAAGCTGCCAGGCGACCTCTGCTTTAACTTCAGGGATAAGGCTGGGAATGTTGTAGGAACAGCGTGCAGCGTAGGGGAGCTCCTGCAGGCTGAACAGAGCCTGCCGAAGGAAGTAGTTAACGCAGCTGAAACCAACTACTATATCAATAAATGGCTACAGGACCTGTTCGGCTTGGACGCTGAGAGAGCTAGGCACCTCATGAGCGCGTGCACTTAGCTCCATAAACAAATGAGTAGAATAGCCTCTTTAGTGGTATTTTTATAAGTCCTGAATGGCGAAGGAAATAAGTGGTGGGCAGGATAGCTGAGATTAAGAAGACGGCGATACCTATCGGCGGCCTCGGCACTAGGCTTTACCCGCTTACGGTTGACACCTCAAAGCCTATGGTCAGGTTCCTCAACAGGTTCCTGATAGACTTTATTATGGAAGAGCTGGCTCTTCAGGGCATAAGCGAGGTCTTCCTGGGAGTCAGCGGCTACTACAACTACAAGGACCTTTATGATCACCTGGGGGAGAGATTCTCCCTGCGGACCCCTGATGGCAGAAGGCTCGTGCTAAAGCTTAGGTACCAGCCAAACGTAGTGAGCATAGGCAACGCCCACTCCGTTGCCCTGCTGGCGGATTACTACGACATAAATGATAACCTGCTGGTTGTTCAGGGCGACACCGTTGTAAGCCTTGACCTGGGCAGCATGTCGAAGCTCCACGATGCTCATGAAGCCTTCATGACCATAGCACTTAAGAGGGTTGACGACAGGGAGGCGCTGAGGCAGCTCGGCCTAGCAAAGCTTGGAAAGGACTGGACAATTGAGACCTTCGTGGAGAAGCCCGCGGATCCCGAGAAGGCACCGTCAAACATGGCTAACACGGGCGTCTACGTGCTCTCCCACGACATGGTCAAGTTTCTCAGGTCCGACGAGTTCAGCTCCCTCATAAAGCAGGGCAGAGGTGACTTTGGAAGGGACGTAATACCGTACCTCATAGCTAAGGGCTACAAGATAGTTGGATACCCGCTTGACGGCTACTGGTTCGACGTGGGCACCCTTGAGAGCCTCATTAAGGCCTCCTTCTACCTGCTCCAGGCGTTGCCGCCAGAGAGGTTAGGGGTCTCAACAGTTTACCATGACACGATATACATGATGGGCTTCAGCTCAAGGTCTAAGAAGGACCACGTGGACCTGATTGAGAGGTCCGCCCAGAAGAGGATAGAGCTCAGGGGGCACGTCCTCATAGGGAGGCACGTCTCTATAGAGGATGGGGCAGCCATTGTTGACTCCATAGTTGACAACTACGTTATTGTCAGGTCAGGGGCTAAGGTAACCAACTCAATAGTAATGGACAGAAGCGTAGTTGGCGCTGACTCCACGGTTGAGTCAAGCATTATAGGGAGGCACGTCTCTATAGGCAACAGCGTAAAGATAGTCAACAGCTTCATAGGCAACAACGTAGTAATTGGTGATGGGGCCGTAATAACGGATTCCCAGATATGGCCCAACAGGTCCATAGAGAGCAACACAGAGATTAACAACAGGAAGGGCCCTCCATCCTGACGCATGGCCCAGGCTAACTCCTGGACCCCTCCTTGTTGGCATTTATAAACGCTGCGGCGTTCGTCTGCTCAAGGATTCCGGCAGCCTTAGATGCCGCCTCCTCTAAACTGTTAGCTGCAACGTTAATTATTAAGTTGCTTCCCTTAACTTTTAACCTATACCTGTGTTCGCCTTCTAAAAAATACTCCTCTACAAGTTCAAACTCGTATTTTGGCAAGATTAGCTCGCCTTAGACACAAAAACCTCTGAGGCTCTTAACTTTTTGGTGACAAGGGTGTCAGAGGCTCCCCTGATAAGGGTTGAGCCGCCAGGGCCTGTGGCCAGAAGCGTCATTGAGAGGGACTCTAAGGTACTTGTGCAGTCCTACGTGAGGTGGGTGCCCCTAGTGGTTAAGGAGGGTCACGGGGCCGTAGTGGAGGACGTCGACGGCAACAAGTACATAGATCTCAACGCTGGCATAGCAGTCATGAACGTGGGCCACAGCCACCCCAAGGTGGTTAAGGCTATAAAGGAGCAGGCTGAGAGGCTCCAACACTACTCCCTAACTGACTTCTACTACGAGAGCGCTGTGACTGCCGCTGAGAAGCTCCTAGGCATATCACCTGTAGACAACGGCAAGGTGTTCTTCACCAACAGCGGCACCGAGAGCATAGAGGGCTCGCTCAAGTTCGCCAGGTACTTCTACGGCGGCTCGAGGCAGTACTTCATAGCATTCCTTGGGGCCTTCCACGGGAGGACCATGGGCTCCCTCTCGCTCACTGCCAGCAAGGCACACTACAGGAAGGGCTTCGGCCCCCTAATGCCTGGAGTCGTACACGTGCCATACCCGTACCCATACCGCTGCGCGTTCAGGACCGACGACCCCAAGGAGTGCGGCGAGGCCGTCCTAGGTTACCTTGAGGACTGGATATTCGCAAAGCTCGTGGACCCGAGCGAGGTCGCTGGCATAATTGTTGAGCCGATCCAGGGCGAGGGAGGCTACGTGGTTCCGCCTGACAACTTCCTGCCGGGCCTGAGGAGGCTCGCCGACAAGCACGGGATACTCCTGATAGACGATGAGGTGCAGGCCGGGATGGGCAGGAGCGGCAAGTGGTTCGCCATAGAGCACTGGAACGTGAAGCCCGACATAATGGCTTTGGCCAAGGCAGTAGGCGGCGGCCTTCCACTGGGGGCTGTGGTGACCCGCGGCGACGTCGCCTCCGCGCTTACCAGGGGGAGCCACGCCAACACGTTCGGCGGCAACCCCATAGCGACGGCCGCCATGAGCGCCGTAATAGACGTCATTAAGGAGGAGAACCTGCTCGACCACGCCACTAAGCTTGGCGGGGAGGTCCTCAAGTACTTCAATGACCTCAAGGAGGAGCTCGAGATAATAGGTGACGTCCGCGGCAAGGGCCTCATGATAGGGGTTGAGCTCGTCAGGAACAGGCGCACCAAGGAGCCCGCAACCAAGGAGCTCGCTAACGTGCTAGAGAAGTCGTTCAAGCGCGGCGTTGTAGTCATTGGCTCTGGCATGTCCACAATCAGGATAGCTCCGCCGCTAGTGATAAGTGACGAGCTCATGATGAAGGCCGTCGATATAATAGCTGACGTCCTCAGGGAGGAGAACAGGAACCTCAGGCCATAAAGCTCTTAACTTCTCCTCTTTTTAAACATCAGTTAGGGTAAGGCTTGAGCGAGGAGGACCTTAAGGCCAGGGTACTCTCAGCCCTTGACACGAGGGGGCTCACCTTTGAGGAGCTGGCCTTGAAGCTTTCATGGACCGGTGATAGAAGGCCGCTGCGGAGGGCCCTGGCGGAGCTAGTAAGGGATGGGAGGGTCCTCAGGGTACCTGACTATGAGAGGAGGCGCATGGTCTTCGCCCTCAGGTCCCAGTGACTCATGGAGCACGCGGTACGCCCTGTTAGAGTACCTAACTACGAGGCCCTGGCTCTCCAGCGCCCTCAGTATCTTTCCAGCGGTCCTCGTTGAGACGCCCATGGCTGCACTTACGTCCCTGGGGGTCACGTAGTTCTTCCCTAGGGACCTGATAACAGTCACCATGAACTCTAGGCTTACGCTCACCTTCGTGTCGCTCACCAACCTCTAGAAGCCTTTTATATAAGGGAGGGGTCCCGCGGTAGTGAAGGGGAAAGCGAAAGTGAGCAGGGGGTCGCAGTTCACGTACTATAAGGCGTTACTTGAACTCCTCGGTTTCAGGGAGCTTGACGTTTACAGGTACAGCAGGAAGGGTCAGGTGAGCGACGTTATAAGGGTCCTAGAGCCCACCTCTAGGAAGGCCATTAACGTTGACTTGGGCACCGCCAGGGAGTCGCTAAGCTATGAAGAGTTCCTAAACAGAGTTAAGGAGGGGCTCGAGAAGAGCGGCATCAGGGTAAGCGACAGGGCATGGTCAACTGCGCTCCATAAGATCAAGGCGATAAGCTCCGCCAAGTCCAAGTGAACCTTACGCTCACGAAATTAGCGGCTCTCAACCTCCTGCGGGGGACATGTGCAAAGCTGCTTCCTATCTTTGTGTAGTAGAACCCGCGCTGTGTTTACCCGTGGCGTAACTCTTCCTTACTTTTAATCTAATTCCGCCACGGGCACCCCTCTTAAGGGATCACACACAGTCACCCTTAAGTCATTGGGGCTGTCGAGGGAAACACCACTACCCTCCCATCCACTTTTATCACTCTCACCCTCGTGAGCAGCGCCCGTCATCAGGTGGGGGTCACCAATGAAAACTGCCTCGGTAATGCTATATAAACGTAACTTATCAAAACAATATTTAGAAGTAATTAAAAATAACTAGTAGTTACGTAGAAGCGTTACAGTCTCGCCAAACGCCAGGGGTTTTCCGCTAAGCCCTTTGCGCGTCGCTCCATGGTATCGCGCACCGCCTTAGCGCGCTGGAAAGGATTCCTTGCCAAGCACTTGAGATGCTGATTTAATAAGTTAATCGAAGGTGCGGGGGGTGGGCTTCGAACCCACGCAGGCCTACGCCAACGGGTTCTAGGCCCGTCCCCTTTGGCCAGGCTCGGGCACCCCCGCACATGCTTTAACCACGTTAAAACGCTTAAAACGCTTATTTCCTTTGAACGCTAAGGTGATGAGCTCTGGAAGAGGTACCCAAGGCCTATGTTGTTGAAGTGAGCTCGCTCCCAGATATAGCCAGGCTTGCGTCAAGCATGGTCTCATACTCCATTGTAATGCCAATTTACAGGTATGTTGAGAACGGCTACACGTACTACTTTATTCAGACTACCTATAGGGATTACTACAAATTCTACGGCATACCCATAATATACTTCTTCCGCTCAAGGTTCAACGATGAGGAGCTAAAATATAAATATGTTTTACTAAAAGTTGACGAAACTGGTGAGAGGGTGGAGTTAAGCGACAGGAGTAGGCCTGGCTGGGCAGCGATGCCTATAGTAAACCTTAAGGGAAGGCCGTCTTTCATCCAGACCTCTTAAACGTTGCAACGAAACAAGGGATCCACGCGAAGCTACAGACCTCTAAACCTGCTAGCGCTAAGCGCTTTTATGTCGTGACTTCCTGCTTGCCCTGTTGTGACAGCAAAAGCCCCCCGAAGGCATCGCTGGCGCTGCCGGCCTTCAGCGCCTTCTCAAGGAACTGCTCGCCAAGCGCGCTTATTTTGTAGATCTTGTAGCTCCCCTTCACGTAAAGCGGCTCCAGGAGGCCGAGGCTGCTCAGGCACGACACGACGGCAAGAGCCTTATACTTAGGAATGTTAAGCCTCTGGGAGACGTCCCCTGCTGAGAGAGGGCCGTGCTCTTTAAACAGGCCCAGGAGATCTATAATTTGGTCGCTCATGACACCTCTCCTGGCGACTACTAGCCTAGAGCCCCCTTAAAAGGGGCAAGAGTTCCCTCATTGGTCCTCTAAATGAGGTCCTGTCAAGGTTTACCCCTTTAGGTTAAGTGGTGGCATCGTACAGGTGGTAGAGGTCCCATAGCTTAAGGTGTAAAGCGAGGGTGAAGCAGAGATTGTGCAGGGCCTGCAGTCAGGCCACCAAGGGCTGTCAGTAATAAGAGTTCTTTGCGGGGGTGTCTTTAAGGGCCTGCGAGCTGCTAGCAGCTTTATAATAACTCAAGGTACCTACCATAATATGCAGGCCTTGAAGGGCGTGTCAGAGTTAAAGTTGCAGAGGCCCGCGCCTAAGGAGGGGGCGGCAACGCTTACGCGTCACATAGTGGCAGCCATTATAGCGACGCTGATGATTATCGGCGCCGCAGGACCCCTCTTAACTCAGCATGCGCTTGCGCTGGGGTCAGGCCCATCCCAAGCTAACCTCTCACCGTCCTTTCTGATGCTAAGCAACTGGGTCAACGACAGCTTCCTAGTGATGACAGGTATACCTATAGAGAACGCGTCACTTGACGGCCTTGTTGACACGGAGCCTATGATAACTAACTTCTACCTAGGCCCTGTGGGGCTCCTTCCAATAGAGCTGACCTTTAACGCTGGGTTCTCCCGTCGGGCCTTTCTAGGCCTAAACAACACTGTAGTTATATACAGCGATAGTGGCTATGAGCTCCAGACCCTCGCCCCGCCTGGAACGACTAAGCTCTTGAGCTTGGTGGCCGCGGAGAAGCAGCTTAATGCGTATGTCAACATATCGGCTGGCGCCACCGTAACTCAAGCGCAGAACGGCGTTGTGACCTATATGAGCGCCTACAACCTCAGAGTTTACTTGTGCACTAATGGCTCTGTCTCTTACGTTAGCAGGCCTAACTACACCGTCATAAGTATAAGCCTGCCAAAGGGCCAGAGCTATGTTGAGCTCTCGCTTAACTCAACGTGCAACCCTAACGTAGGGGACCTCATCAATTATAACGCGGTAAGGGTAGACGAATGGCTTATGAGCTCAAGGAGGCCCCTAGGCCTCAGGTCCCAGGCCTTGGCAAGCGAGTACTACCTCTCCCTGCTTGTCTTAAAGGACGACCAGAACCCCTACCTTGGAACATTCGCGGCGTCTCCAAGCCCTATATACCTCTACAGCTGGGTCAGGGACTCGTCCTTCGCCGCAATGGCGCTACAGAAGTCAGGGCACCTTGATAGCGCCCTCAAGTACTGGCTGTGGCTCCTTAAGGCGCCGCAGTACGGCAACGGCGTGTGGTACACCCGTTACAACTTCTACACCGGGGCGCCCGACAGCTCGTTCGGAATACCTGAGCTTGACAGCGTCGGCATAGTTGAGGTCGGCATATACCAGTACTTCATGCTGACCCATAACGTGACGTTCCTTGAGGAGGCCCTGCCCCTGCTCAATAAGAGTGTCAGCGCCCAGGTCTCCTGGATACTTGGGTCTAAGCTTCACCTAGTGCCAGAGGACCTCAGCGTCTGGGAGGACCGTCTTGGATATCACTTCTGGACACAGGCCTTCAACTACCTCGGCCTCGTGGACGCGGCTTACCTGCTGTCCTACCTTGGCTACAATACAAGTCCTGCCATTAAGGCAGCGTCGCTGCTTAAGGAAAGCGTTATCAAGCACTTCTGGAACGGCACCGCCTTTTACTCGGATATGACTAGTGAGGTTCTCTTCACCCAAAACGGCTCAGAGCTAGTGTTAACGCCGCAAGCGCCTCTGCTGAGCTCCTCTTCCATTCTTCCCCTCGCGCTTAACCTGAGCGCGTGGCCAGGCTATGCTGTTAGCAGCGACGTTAAGTCTGCCCTTAAGTCCCTCTGGAATCCTAGCGTTGGAGGACTTGCGCGGTTCTATGGTGATAATTATCACTATAATGAGTACCTCTTTGACAGCAGCGGCCCAACGCCACCCTGGGTTATAACTACGCTGTTCCTAGGCCTTTACTACTCAGAGAGCGGCAACTACAGCGGCGCAACGAGCGCCTTAAGCTGGGCATACGCGCACTCCCAGCATGGCCTCCTTCCTGAGGCCGTAGACCCCAAAAGTGGGCTACCTCTCCCCACTACATCGCCTCTAACATGGTCTTCCGCTATGTACGTGTTAGTCTCGCTCAACATTAGCCCAAGGAGTGGCTTTAGCAGAGGCCTTTACTACGCTGTCTCAGCAGCCCTGCTGACTATTGTCGTTATAGTAGCGTATATTCTTCAGAGGAGGTCCGCGAGCAGAATAAGGTCCTTGGAAAGCTAGAGCTGTTGCGCCTGCGCCACTTGCAGTCATTTAAGACCCTCATTCTCAAGCTTAAAAATGACGAAGTCCTAGACGACCCGGGCTGAACTTTGAGCTACCCATGGATGCCTAACTCTTCAAGGAGCTTCGTTGAAGAGATGTTAACGATTATTGGCGCGAAGAGCACAGATGAGCTTTACTCCGACATACCGAGGGAACTCTTCCTAGACGAGCACAGGTGGAACTCCTTACCTATAGGCGCTGGCAGACCCCTCAGCGAGGTTGAGGTCTCTGCAATAGTGGAGGATAGGCTAGGAAACGTCACGCAGCCTAGGATTCCGCCTTTTGCTGGGGGAGGCGTGAGGCCTCATTACGTGCCTCCCGTAGTGACAGAAATCGTAAGACGCGGCGAGTTCCTCACGGCCTACACCCCCTATCAGGCTGAGGTCAGCCAGGGGCTCCAGCAGGCCCTGTTTGAGTATCAGAGCCTCATGGCAGACCTGCTTGAGATGGACGTCGTCAACTCAAGCATGTATGACTGGGCAAGCGCCCTCGGCGAGGCCGCGCTGATGGCAGTTAGAGTCAAGGGTATCAAGCGCGTCCTAGTGCCCGACGTAATAAACCCCTTCCACCTCTCGACTCTCAAGGTTTATGCGTGGCCGCAGGACATAGAGATTGAGTTCTACGCCACCGACAGAAGCACTGGGTACGCGAACCTGGAGGACGTCAAGGAGAAGCTCAGCAACGGCGGTGCATCGGCCGTTTACATGGAGCTTCCCTACACGTTCACCGGAATAGTAGACCTTAACGCTAGAGGCTTAGCGGAGGTCTCACATGACGCTGGGGCCCTCTTCGTAGTAGGCCTTGACCCGATCACGGCTGGCCTCTATAAGCCGCCTGGGGAGCTCGACGCTGATATAGCTGTTGGCGAGGGGCAGCCCCTCGGCCTTGGCGTTTACGCAGGGGGCTCAACGCTTGGCATATTCGCTGTCAAGTGGGACGGCCAGCTGATAAAGCAAATGCCAGGCAGGATAATAGGGCTCACGACTACTAAGGACGGCAGCTCCCGCGCGTTCACGATGATACTCCAGACAAGGGAACAGCACATAAGGAGGTCAAAGGCCACCAGCAACATAACTACGAACGCCGCCCTCAACGCGATAGCTGCTGCTGTTTACCTGTCGCTCCTCGGCCCTAAGGGCATTAAAGAGCTAGCAGAGGCCATATGGCACAGAGCTCACTACGCGGCGCAGCTCCTCACAAAGGCTGGGTATAAGCTGCCGCTCTCAGGCGAGTTCTTTGAGGACTTCATAGTCGAGACCAGGGCCCCTTACAGAGACGTCTGGCTTAGACTGTTCGATAAAGGCATCATGGCTGGCCTCCCTCTGTCCAGCTACGTGAGCTGGGCCAGTGAGAGGTGGGGGCTTCTGAGCTTCAGCGAGCTGCACAGCAAGAACAACATAGAGGAGCTAGTGAGCTCCATGATGGAGGTGGACTCACATTGACCTTTGAGCAGGCAAGGTGGGGTGAGCCCCTGATATATGAGCTGAGCCGCGGCAGAAGGGGGCTCGTCTTCTCAGGACTAAGCGATGACTTTAAGAGAGCGCTCGGCGACCCTGCAATTCCAAAGGAGCTTGCAAGGGACAGGGAGCCTGAGCTGCCAGAGGTCAGCGAGGTCGAGGTCGTCAGGCACTTCACAAGGCTCTCAGAGATGTCATATGGCGTTGATAGCGGCCCCGTGCCGCTGGGCAGCTGCACAATGAAGTACAACCCACGCATAGGCCTTAAGTACGGCTTTGACTGGAGGCTTGAGCAGCTCCACCCCCTGATGCCTGAGGAGAGGATCCAGGGTCTGCTTAGGATGCTCTATGAGCTCCAGGAGTGGCTTAAAGCTATAACTGGCATGGACGTCTGCACCCTGGCGCCAGCGGCTGGGGCCCAGGGCGAGTTCACGGGCGTCGCTATCATAAGGGCATACCACGTCGTCAAGGGACAGGACGCCGTAAAGAAGGAGATAATAGTGCCTGACTCCGCCCACGGCACCAACCCAGCCAGCGCTGCCATGGGGGGCTTCAAGGTCGTCGAGATCCCGACAGCCGAGGATGGCAACATGGACTATGAGGCCTTCAGGGCAGCCCTTGGGCCGCAGACGGCCGGCCTCATGTTGACGAACCCGTCGACCCTGGGGCTCTTTGAGGAGAGGATACTAGACGTTGCGAGGGACGTCCATGCTGTCGACGGGCTCCTGTACTACGATGGGGCCAACCTTAACGGGATAATGGGTCGCGCGAGGCCCGGCGACATGGGCTTTGACGTCGCCCACCTCAACTTGCATAAGACGTTCTCAACGCCACATGGAGGCGGAGGGCCAGGGGCAGGCCCCGTGTGCATAAAGGACCGCGAGATTACTAGCGGCGTCAAGTTGAGCGACGTGCTGCCGGGCCCTGTCGTTTACTATGACAAGGATAGCAACGTGTACAGAGTTATGTGGAGGGGCCCCAGGAGCCCTGGCTCCATAAGGCCTTTCCTTGGCAACATACCCCAGCTGGTCTGGGCCTACGTCTACATACTCTCCCTTGGACCTCAGGGCCTTAGGGCTGCTGGTGAGGTGGCGACCCTTAACACTAACTACTTTATATCAAGGGTTCTGAGGGAGATGAAACTGTTCTCAATGCCTTACGCCAAGGGGAGGCCGAGGAAGCACGAGGCCGTGCTGAGCGCCGAGCCCCTCCTCAACGAGACCGGGGTCTCGGCTGAGGACGTGAGTAAGTACCTTCTTGACGCAGGCCTATACGCTCCAACTATGTACTTCCCGTTGATAGTTAAGGAGGCGCTCATGTTTGAGTTCACAGAGTCTGAGACCAAGGAGAGCATTGATAGGTATGTTGAGAGACTTAAGGAGGCGGAGGAGCTGGCCCGCAAGGACCCGGAGAGCCTGAGGTCGGCGCCACGCCACACCAGCTCCGCCCGCGTTGACGTTGTTAAAGCGAACCACCCGAGGAGCGTAACCCCGACGTACAGAGTGCTTAGGGCCAGGGCATCAGGTAAGGACATAGCTCTAAGGTAACGGTAACCTGACGACAGGGACTAGGTAAAGTATAATGTAAAGCCAAAGCACGTGGGCCACGCTTGACGTCAGGAGACCATACCTCTCGGCAGCCCATGACATTACGAGGCCGAAGACGAAGGCCGCTAGGGGCAGGACAAGGTCGCCCGTAACTATGTGAACTATGCCGTAGAAGAGCGCCGCCACGGGCCAACTCAGCTTCAGCCTGTCCTTAACAACGACCTTCTGTATAAAGCCCCTCCAGTAGGGCTCCTCTGAGAGCCCTATAATCATAAGCGCTAACAGCGAGAAGGCCTGGCGCGGGACTATGTCGTAGATGAAGTAGACGCCCTTTGATAGACCTAAATAAACTGTGCCCACCCAGCCCAGGTAAAACAGAAGGTAGGCAAGCCCTGCAAACGGTATGGCCATAGCAACCTTCGCGGAAATTGTGTAAAGCCCCTTTATTGAGGGGAAGAGGGCAAGTGCTGAGAGGGCCATAATGAAGGTTGAGATAGCCATAGAGTAGAGGAAGTATGTCGAGAACGCCCTAAACGAGAGGTAAAACAGAAGGTATGGAAGAAGGACCAGGAAAACTGTCTTATAATCGTCTCTTGAGGGCTTCATGCTGCCACTCCACAACCTCTTGAGGCATGATGCCCCTCTTATTAAACCGTTTGTCCCTAGATGCTTATTCTTGTTTGTCTATGATCATTTGTTGCACCTAGGGACTTCCACCTCGCCCACACCTCATAGGCGATCGGCGTGGGCTCATGGGCGGCTGTCAAGCCCAGCGGCACGGAGCCTCCATCGCCCTCGCCCTTGGGGCAGCGCCCCCATCGCCGCCGAGGGCCCTCAGGAGGAGGTTGTAGCAGGCTACTGCATCCCTGTGCCACGTTTCACCGCCCTTGGAGCAGGCGCCGTGCCTGTCCTTGCCATAGACTATCTCAGCCCCATGTATAGGACATACCCTGGACGTGTTCCTAGGGTCAACGTAAATCACTGGCACTCCGTACTCCCTTGCCTTCTCATCAATGGCCCTCTGCATTCCTTTAAACGCCGCCTGAAATATCCTGTGCCTGAGCTGGGGGTCCTTGATGTGCTCTATCATGTGGTTGGCGGGCTCCCTGCCAAGCCTCTCGAGGACTATGGCGGCCTCCCTGACGATAAGCGTTGCCAGCTTCCACCTTATCTCCCTCTTGAGGGCCCTCTCGTTGTTACTCAGCCTCTTGAATATCCTCCTAGCGGGCCTGCTGCATGGGCCGTAGACCTTGTCATATTTCTCCTGGGCCCTCTTCCTCCTGTAATAGTAGCCCAGGGTCACCTTGCTCAGGTCCGTCTCGAGGAGGTAGACGACGCCGTCAATGAGGGCTGCCTCAGCGTTCTCGTTAACGTCAACCGTTATGTAGTTCTTTGGCCTGTACTCTCTGACCTCCTTCCTGAACGTGAGGTAGAATATCAGCCTCCTATCCCTGCGGTCAAGTTTGACCTTAGCCTCCGATGCTAGCCTCCAGCCCCTGTTCAGGTACCTCAGGTAGTGCCTATTGAGCTCAATAGAGACCTCAACCCAGCCCTTATGAGTTGCTATGCTTATCGAGGTCAGCCCCTCGGCCCTCCACAGGTGGTCGTCGAGCCATATGCTCACGCTCCTGACCTCAGGGTAGGGCTTTCTCGCCCTACCCATACTCTTGAGCTTAAGGAACGAGTGGGCCCTCTCAGCGGCGTCCTGGCAGGCGGTGTAGGATTAGTGAGAGGGAAGCCGAGGGTAAAGGGACCTGACCTCACGGTACTTCTCGGCCTTTAGCCTCGTGAACTTAGTTATGCCATTACTCATGGCATAGAGGACCAGCTGCTCAACCACGTTCATGTACATGCCCTCAAGCTCAACAAAGGCCCTGAAGGCCCTCCTAGGTAATAGCGCGGACCTCACGATGACTGTCCTGGTGACCTCGCTCTCAGGGATCCTGTACTTGCCGCCGGCGGTCCTAACGGCCTTGATTCTTCCCTCCCTAACCCACCTAGCTAGAGTGGGGTAGCTGATGCCAAGCCTTTGGCAGACCTCCTTAGACCTCAGTAGCCTCTCCGAAGGCACTGGCACCAATAATAAAAAACAAAACTAAGGCTTATAAACTCAACCACTAAACACCAACCATGCAACAGCCCTACCTCATTAGCACAGGCTCTTGGCTACACGCTGATAATATCGCTGTACATCGATAGGCTCGTTACCCTGAAGCTGAAACGTGCAAACAGCTAAGTCTCTAGTTGCGGACGAACTTTAGTTGTATAAGGACTCTCCATCGATTCCTGCGGTGGATTATTAGACGCACTTATAAGCGTCGACCCCGCTATAACTTATGAAAGCCTATGGACAATGGTGTGAGCCCTGATAACAAGTACCTAGCGGTCTTTGGGCACTTCTAC